>JAABUL010001398.1_pt1 | contig 46339 bp, 44 predicted proteins | sample 5559151 | NCBI WGS metagenome assembly JAABUL01 (sample SAMN10711876, study PRJNA513368) | rock metagenome | isolation source: Antarctica rocks | place: Antarctica: Victoria Land, Pudding Butte sud
CTCCAGAAGAGCCTTCAAGCCCCCGTCAACACTCGACAAAGCACCACTTCGAACCGAAATCGAGCCCGATAGATCCACGGGAACCAAGAAAGACGCCAAGGTCAGCAGAAGTTCAACAAGTTCCTAACGCCCTGTTGTAACAACCCGGACCACGCGCGTTGAAAAGAAAGATCCACGATCAGTCATCTCTTCCACCTTTCCTAGCTGTCGGCACGGATTCTTAGTCTTACGCCCAACCCTGCTCTCTTCCGCCTCTGCTGACATGGGAGGTATGCTGCGCCTCCCATGTTGCAGCGCTTACATTCGGGAACGGGTTACGCTCGGGCCAGCTTTCGGCGAAGTGCACCTGCCGCACCAATCAGTCCTGTCCCCATCAGCACGAAGCTCGACGGCTCCGGTGCTTGCGCGCTTCCGATAAATTCTTGTGGCTGCCCAGCGGTCCAGCCAGTCTGATCCGAGGTTGGAAGATAAAGCGAGAACTGAGAGAAGAAGCCGGAGTCAAGCAGGGCCTGGTTTGTCGCCATGGCCAGACCAGTTGTAGCGAGAGATTGTGCGGAAGCACCGAAACCGGCATGCCCGTTGACATCTGTCGGATCAAAGATGTCCCAGACAGCATACTGGACGTCGGCGTTGGAGTAAGCGCCCAACTGCGAAAAGATCCATGCATCCGCCCGGTAATCGATCGAACTCTGGGAGTTGTCGAGCGGAAGGGCAACAATGTTCACATTCCAGGTCTCACCGAAGGTGACTGTTCGGTTGAAGTCAAGGCACATCAGTGCCGTCAGGTTGGAGGCGTTGACGTTGAAGTTATAGGGGTAGACGTCTTCCCCTCCCACATTCTGACTGCTGTCGGAGACAAAGTGCAGATTATCGGCAAGGGCTGGAACTGCTGTTGATACAAGGCCTGTGGACAGAGCTAGGATGGCAAGAAAGTTCTTCATGTTTGTTCTCTTTTCGCCCGGTCATGGCCGAGAGTTTCTTCGTACAGTGCAAAGAGTTGCAACTCGTGTGCCAAAGCTCTATCTGGCCACAAACGACCATATTCTTCCACTATCCACACTCCGTATCGGGACATTGGGGCAAATGCTTAGTACTCCAGAGCTTTCACCGATGTGCGACCCCCACCGCGCTCAGAAACCATCAGGCAGCGAATAACACTTTGGTCCGTTGTCGCTTCGGTCTAGCTCCTTTGGCTTTCGCAAAGGAAGTCCGAAGGGCCCTCGCACAGCGGTGCAAGTCCTGTGAAGAATCCTGAGCGGCAGTTCTAGATTTCTCGGCCCCGTTAAAAGCCGAGAACGCGGGGGGAGTGTTCAGGCAAACCTCTCGCAACCGATACTTCCCGTTCAGGCGGGCTGAAACCGTAAGGACCCACCGCTTCTTTTCGAAATGCAGCCTCGCATATCCGCGGGAGGAATACCGCTATCTTGCTGCTGCCGTCTTATGCGAGGAGTTTCTTCTTGGCCATTCCTGCGAGACCCAGAAGACCGCTTCCCAACAAGGTGAAGGTGGACGGTTCAGGTACTGGCGAATTGGCTGTGCCGGTTGCCGAGAAGGTGACAGGCCCGCTCCCCTGGGTGAAGAAGCCGAAGTGCCCATGGTTCTGTCAAAGCCAGGAGCGGCGAAAGCGGCAGTTCCGCCGAACACCGTGACGGGAACTCCGCCGTCGCCGCCTGGAACCTAAAGCAGCTATCGCCATCAGACATGCGTGCAGCAGAGGTATACATTCTTTGGTGCTGTTTTGGTTCTCTCCGGAATAGTGCATACTCGCCGACGCACCATGGAACCTGAATAGGTGGGGAGAGATCGCCAAGCCGTTGTCTCCGGCATTTCCCCCTACTGGTCGTCAATCTCCGAAATGCCTACCGAAAAAGTCGAATAGAACACTGCATGAGGAACCTCTCCTATGAAGCTAATCTCGGCAAATATCCAAGACCTACGCGCTCTCTACATCAACAATCTGAAGAAGGCGCTCGACATGGAGCAGAAGATCACCAAGGCACTGCCCGATCTGATAAACAGCTCAACTGATACAGAACTCTCCACAGCGTTCCGGAACCATCTCGAAGAAACTCGTAGCCATGCTTCCAAGGTGGAGTCTCTTCTCCGAAGCAATACCGGCGAAGCCGGAACCGAGACCTGCAAGGTGATCGACGGTCTGACCACGGAAGCTTCAGACACCATCAAGGATGTCTCCCAGCCTGAGGTCCGCGACATAGCGCTTATCGGTGCCGCTCAGCAGGTTGAGCACCACGAAATCGCCGTCTACGGCACTCTCCGCCGCTGGGCGGAGATCCTCAACCTCTCCAATGATGTCTCTGTTCTCAAGAGCATTGAAGCCGAGGAGGGAAGAGCCGACCAACTGCTTACTCAGATCTCGCAGAAGGTCAATGTTATGGCCACCGCTTAGCTCTCGAAGCCTAACCACTCCGACCAAGGCAGCAGGGCGCCCCACGGGTCGTCCTGCTGCCTGACTTGCTAAACATGTGCGATGCGTGCCTTAGTACCGGCTTCCCGTTCTCGAGGAGGTTGAGAACCTCAAGCGGCGCGCTCTACAAGCTCCTCCGAAACACGCCGCGGCGGTCAGGACAGCCGCTCCCGCCTGTACACCTCGCTATCTTGCCCAGTTCAGCCTTCCGTATCGCGTCATCGCGTCAGCCGCCGACCGGAGGGATATGCTCTGGATCTCATTCCCCACCATCTCGCAGAGCATAATGACGTCCTTCTCTGGACCGTCTTCGTCCTTCGCTTTGAAGTAGCAGGAAAGCAGGTGTAAACCTCTTGAGTCTTCATTCGCTCGCTCTGCTGGCATGGTTGTATCCTCCCGATCGAGCGCCCACACCTTCTCTGAGTCCTGAGAAGTAGCGTTTGGGCTCTCTGGTGGCGTTATTGCACGTACCGAGCCATCTGCGCGGCACCATTCTGGAATAGGGCGTGTTTCAAAAGTGAGGGCTTAGCCCACAACGTCAACTTCGATGAGACTCTCTCTTCCCGCCTTTCATGGACCGGAGGATAGCGCGTTTTCTCACCCGGAGGCACTGCCCCAAAAGGGGAAGACGCTAGTAGACTTCAGCTGCTGCCCGCGCAAGAGACGTTTCTGTCGGCCAGAATGACAGAAAGAGCTCGTTCCCCGGAATGGGTCGTTTGCTCGTTTGTACGGGATCGGACTTAGATCAAGTCCGCCATGCTTTTCGCTGATCTGCTTACTTACCCACAGTCCCAGGTCATTTCCGACTAGACCCTTGGTGGTGAAGAAGGGTTGAAATATGCTTGGGCAAGCAGCGTGGCTGATCCCGTGCCCATTGTCGGAGACTGAGATTGGTACGTAACATCGACCGTTCCTGGCCGCACAGGCTGCCGCTCGAAATGTAAAGTGCCACCCTCCGGGACAGCATCAAGGCTGTTTCTCAGCAGGTTGGAGAAGACCTGCCTCAGCGCTCCTTGAAAAGCGGTCACCCGGACTTGCTTGTCACACTGCAGATGAACGGGCCGGTTCACATCCTTGCAAGAGTGAGCAACCCAATGAGGGGCTACACCTTTTGAGGGATTGGGCTGATGCTCAAGGTAAAGAGATACTTCTCGGGCATCGTAAACGACGGCTAGTCGGGACGGTGCCGAGAGGTTCAACATGGATGTGTCTTTGCACAGTGACCACCAGAGTGAGCGTACCGAGAGCCTAATGTTCGAGGCGGATCGTCTCTTGGGGAATGCCGACATGCAGGAGATCGCGAAATTCGACACCCTAATGCAGATCTGGGGGGAACTGGGCTTGTCGTTTGCGGAACGTCTGGAACTCGCGTTAGAGAAGCTGCGCGCCGGTACTTTGCCCGAAGCCAGCGGGGCTCTTTTCCACTAAGTTGGGGCACGGTCCGGCGCCTTCGCTATTTTGCACACCACCACTTCGATCCTGCCGTAACACGTTCACCATCCGCTCAGGCTGGTACTTCACGCGTCCTGCCAGTTTGTCTCTTCTTCCCTGGTGCAAATCACGCCGGGCACTCCACGTTTCAGCACACCGATGATCTGCTCCACACTGAATCGCTTCTTTCGCATCCACCCCCCTTCTTCTCAGGTCAGATTTGGCCGAAGACTAACATTCACACTGGTCCAAAAATACCGGAGCCGATCAGGTCCCCAAAGGAGGTATTCCACGGCATTCTCTGATCACGTATTGTTCCCACAAGTTCGTTGCTGCGGGTGAGGTGCTTCTAAATGGTGCAAGGACGAGATGAGGTCAAAGAGGCCTTCCGACTGTCACGAAGCAGTGGTGAAAACGAGCAACAGGAGCTCGCCGGGATCTCGCTTCACACACGCGCAGATCTAGCACGAGCCAAAGAGCTCGAACGCGTTCTGGCTGAGACACAAGCTGCGATGGATGAACTGGAGGCGAGTCGTACGCTCCTACGCTCCTTCCACGCCAACAGCCCGCACCACGCATATATCAAAAGAATTTGCGGCGAGTACGTCAGTTACAATCACGCGTTTGCGGCCTTCTATGGAATCGATCAAGAGTTGTGGGTCGGCAAGACGGCTAGTAAAGTTCTGCCACAGGCGGTCTCAGACATCTTCATAGATGTAGAACGGCAGGTGATGGAATCAGGTCAGGCAATTGAGTCCTACTTGACCATCGTGCTACCGGACAGAGGTGAGTACATCCTTCGATCCATCAAGTTCGCCGTTGAAGGAGTATGTGGCGAGAGGTTGCTAGGTGGAATGGACATTGATGTGACTGAAGAGTTCCGCCAACGAGAGCATCTAAAGGCAGCTAACAGGAACTTGCAGCAGGTTGCCCGAACAGATGCCCTCACCGGACTCTACAGTCGCGGTACGTTTGAAGATCGCACGGATAGGGAATATGCGCTTACTGAGCGGAAGAACCGTTCACTCGCCCTTTTGGTACTTGACATCGACGACTTCAAGAAACGCAATGACAGCTATGGCCATGCTGCTGGCGATGATGCCCTGCGGATCGTCGGCCGCGTTCTTCGTGGCCTCGTACGAGCGGGGGAAGTGGCCGCTCGTATAGGAGGTGAGGAATTCGGCGTCATGTTACCCGAGGCGTCGCTGCTTGAAGCCAGCAGCTTGGCGAAGCGTATACAAGCCGCGCTAGCGGATGAGCTTTGTCCATCTGGCCCGATTACAGTCAGCATTGGAGTCGCTGCCAAGGGTCAGGCGACAGCCACTTGGCAAGACTTGCTGGCGCAGGCGGATGCTGCCATGTACGAGGCGAAGAGAGCAGGCAAGAACTGTGTCGCCAAGATACTGTCGGGATCTTACGTTCTGCTTGCTCCCTGTCATGTAGACGGTGAGGTTGTGGAGAAGCGAAGTTTCACGTCGACCAAGCCCCCTGCACAACGCTTGGCATCGGTAGCTTCACTGAGATAGCCATTCCAGAATCCCGCCTCAAGATGAACTACAGAGAGGCCACAACTCCGGATGGTAGTGCCGAACTGCGTTATTGAGGTACTGCCGCGTTTTCGGATACGGACCTCGTCCTCGACACGAGGCCTACACGTGAGGCAGTGTCCTCGGCGGATCATGCGCATGACTTCGAAACCCTTGAGCGTAGCAGCGGCCGTCTTCATCGTCTGAAAACCTCAGGTGAGGTGAATGACTCGCTTGAGAGCGCCGTGGTCCGCTTCGATGCACCGCCCTACCGTCTGTTGCCAGATCACACTCTGAGAGGATCCAGGCAACGGCTCGGGGCCGGATAAGCTCGTCTGTGGCAAAGACGAGCTGGTAGAAGGGTGACTCCTCAACCGCATGGGCGCTGGTCGCTGCCGCACCGCCGAGGGTGACCCTCCCGCCACCGGTGCTGCGAGCAGACACATCGCTCGTCCTATATCGCGGCGCAAACGCAACGAACACGCTGCCCCCCAGCGGAGAGAAGATCCTCAGCAGCCGCTCAAAGACGAAAGGTTGCAGCGTAAGGAACCGCTGCACCCCTAACTCTCGTTGAGAACATAGAGACAACGCTCGCGTCCCCACCAAAGGCCTAGAGGCCATTGGCTGTGGGTACTTCTGATTACCGTTGTGTAATAATCTAGTTACCTGATTGAAGGAGCTCCCATGCGGTTTGCGATTCCCATAGCTTCTGCTTTGCTCGCTTTTTCGACTGTCGTCGCCCATGCTGACCCCTCAAACCCGGTCACTGGGGCTGGGGGCGGGTTCAGCGGGTCGGGGATCCTTTATACCTCTAGCCTGAGCAACCAGGACGGCAGCTATACAATCACCGACATCACCGGGACCGGTGTAACCAGCTTGATTGCAGCGGGCGCCTACAGGGGAAACGACAACCTCCTGTATCTGGGCAGAACACCGCCACTTGACGGGAACGGTTTCGCCTTCAACGATGTGATAGGGAACACGGGGTACCAGGTGGATCTGTTCTACTCCACTGTGATGGGTGGCTATCAAGCTAACGTGCTGGATACGGATGGCTACGAGCAGGTGATTCCGGTTACATTCTCGCTGGACAGCAGCAGCTCGACCCCTATGAGCCGTTCGACCGCCTTGCCGCTTACCAGAACCAACGCGGTCAGATTCTCTTTTGCCGAGAGTAGTGCGGTCACGCCCGAGCCCGCGAGCTTCGTTCTGCTGGGCACAGGGCTGCTGGGCGTCATGGGTCTCATCCGGCGGTGGGCGGCGTAACCGAGGCAGACACCCTGAGTGAAGAGGTCGGACTCATGCTCACGTGCAACTCGGGCCTGCTCCGCCTAGACAGGACGCCAAAGGATGAACGGCGCTACTGGATAGGAGTATTGAATAGCCGCGAAGGGCTATGGCCTGTTCAGCCGTCGGGCCGCCGGAAGCAAGGTCAATCCTTACTGCCGATTGATCCTACGTCCTATCCGCTGCTGGAGCGCTCAGAGACAGGCGCATGCGTCAACAGATATGCAGCACTTATAGCTGAGTAGTCCTCTGAGGATCAACATGGACCCGAAGCGCGTCACGGTCGAATTCTACGGAGAATATGATCCGGAAACCCTACTGCTCACGGGTATCTGGGTCTCGTTCGTAGGATCGTGGCGCCCGCCCTCACTGTGGCGAGACATCGGAGCTCTCATCCAGACCCTGAACGAGTTTCGTAAGAATTGCCCGGAGTTCACCCGTGAAAGCATAGATTTGCTTCAGCTTGGGGACCGCATCTTTTGCGACGATTATTTCGAATACGAAGCCCTAAATGCCTTAGGAAGTGGCCCAGAGGGTGTGCCGTCGCGACCCACTCCCTAGGCGACCTCGGGTTGGACCAACTTCCAACTACCCGCGAACACTCCTCTCGGTGTGAACCCATGGGCAGTGAAATAGCAACCATAACTCGGACGAGCAACGGATGATCGCCCTGCTTTTCTGAAGACAGGCCGGCGTCCTGCGAAGCCGTGTACGAGGTGCGGAGCTTTCGCCGGGCAGAGAAGAAAGGAGAGTCGATGTCTCGAGTGGTTGTCCTCAGAGCAGGATTATGGGTCTGACGGCAGCCTATCGAGCCGCTCTCACGGGGCACCAAGTCGATGTGGTTGAAGCTGCTGCGGAACCCGGAGGTATGGCCGGCCACTTTGACTTTGACGGCGTTTCCATCGGGCGCTTCTACCATTTCGTCAGCAAGACCGACGAACCTACCTTCGATCTGCTGGATGAACTTGGACTGAGCGATAAACTTCATTGGGTTCCCACTACTATGGGCTTTTTCAATGAAGGCGACTTTATCCGTGGGGAGACCCACTCTTTCTTTTGCGCTTTCCACTGATCGGTATATTCGACAAGCTTCGCTACGGGCTATTCGCTCTCGTTTGCGTTCGTCGCGATCGAGCCTGCGCCCATTGGCCTATGATTGCCAGTCTCCGTCGTTCGCCCCCTGAATACATAACGGGGCTGGCGAGGATCGACGGCCTACGGATTGATAACAAAGAGAGTTCCTGAATGGAACAGCGTGGCGCGTGCGGCGTAGGCAGCTCTCGCCCTTCCATCATCACGATCTACCTAGAATTGCAATCCGGCATCCTGCGCCGACTTCTTGCTGGGAGGCCGTGACCACCAGGATAGCCAAGCGCCCATCTGTGCAGCAGCCGGTAAAGCCTGATTGTGGGATCGCGGAGGATGCGAAGCGCCAGCGCGTATACAGGAGCCGAATAGCGGTGCAAGAGTGACGCTATTGCCGGTTTCTCCGTCAAAGTGGATCTACTATTCCGAAGCTCTCCGTACATGGCGACGCCTATAAGGTCAGGTAGACATCTCCACAGTAATCCCCGAAAGTAACTCATGCAAGTTACTTCCCGTGATTTTGTTACATTAGCCGACGGAACCCCACTTGCCGCCGATCAGGCGACCCTTGTGAAGGCGCCCCAAGCCCTTGAGATTACGGCGCATGCGGAATTACGGCTCTGTTGCATTAACTAGCTGAGGCGCAGCGTACCCCTTCTCGGCGTGGCGATCACGCGGCAACCTGAAACAGACGGTTCACGAAGCGGATCTCATTGTGAACACCTTGCCTGCAGGTCAGACAGCGTCCGCGCCGAATCATTCGCATGATCTCGAACCCCTTGATTGTGGCGGTCGCACTCCATCGTTTGGAAGCCTCGTGTAGGTCGGATGACCCTCTTGAGGGCGCCATGGTCTGCTTCGATGATGTTGTTTCAGGTACTTCGAGGTTCGATGTCTCGTTTCCTCCGATAGCTGGCCGTCGCGCTTGAGTCGTGCGATCACCTCAGGGTACGGGGGAAGCTTATCGGTCGTGATCGATGTCGGAGGCCAGTTCCGCATGGTCGTCACCGCTTTGCTCAGGAATCGGTGTGCAGCACGAGTGTTGCGTTGTTCCAGGAGCATGAAGCCGATCAATCGGCCGTGCCTGTCGACTGCTCGGAACAGGTACTTCCACCTGCCGCCGACCTTGACGTAGGTCTCGTCCACTCGCCACGAAGCCGAGCCGTAGCCCTGGTAGGCTCGTACTCGTTTCTCGAGCTCGGGCGCGTAGCGATGAACCCACCGCATGATCGTGGACGGGTCCACCTCAACGCCTCGCTCCTGCATCATCTCGACCAAATCCCGGTAGCTGATTCCATACTTGCGGTACCAGCAAACGCAGAGCAGGATGACCTCGACCGGAAAGCGACGGCGCTTAAACATGACCTATGCTACCGCCGGAGCTCCCCGATCCCGGTTGATGCAACAGTGCCGGAATTTGCACCCTAACCGCGAGTTGATCCAGCTTAGACGACCGGTGGCTTTGCGTCTTCGGGAGTTTCGACCAGTACCGCGAATCCTCTTCTGTAAATGTCAGCGGAACGCCTCCAAGCGTGAAGACGGGGAACCAGCGCATTGGACGTGTGCTCAGATCCCGATCCGCTCGACTTCATCGGGGGAGACCTCATCATCACGTCGATCGTAAAGCCCCGTCGTTCGCGCGGACTCGTACGCGGCCATCTGCTGGGCAATCTCTACGCGTCCGCCGTTCTTCAGATACGACGTGATCCCAATTGCGCGAAAGGTATGGCAGCCGATTCAGTCTTGATTCCAGCCGCAAGCGCCCGCCGGCGAATCATCCTCCAAACATCCGGCTGGAGCAGGGAATTTCCGGTCAGCTCGCTCGATCGGCCTCGAGTCGTGCGGAAGAGAGGCCCTTTCCGGTCCTCGGCTATGCCGGCTGCCCGGATGTACTCCTCAAGGTAGCGATCGAGATTGTGGTGCGTCGGCATCTCATGCTCCTTGCCGCCCTTTTCATGGAGCCGATAAAGGACATTGTCATGCGTTATCTAAAGTTCTGGCTTGACACTCAAAGCGGCACACGGGCCACATGCGGAGAATGACCGTTAGCCTTCGCCCAGTCAATCGCCTCTTTCTGGGTGGAGGTGATCTTCAGAACGTGATCTGCGCTGTCTTCGACAACGTATTCATTGATGGGTGAGCCTTCCGGACGGCCCTTAGGCCGCGCTTACGTAAACCTTTGCCATGACTCTTCCTCTTGGTTTGGGTGAATAGATTGGATGAACCCTACGGCTTACGCCATTGGTCGGGTTTACCCACGGAAGTGTGCCTGACTCGTTCCACAAGGGGCTGTGCACCAGGGTTCAGTTCCCTTGCACGCTGAATGGCAGCACCTTAGTTTGGCAGAACTGCGTTAGCACGTTCTAATTAGGTTTTCTGACCGCAAATCACCTTGCGGCCGCTGTTCCACCCAAAGGGAAGGTGTCTGACCCACTTAGGTGATGGTCCAAACTTCAAGAACAGAGGATCGTTAGCGAAGGGTAATCTGCCGAGCTGACCTTGATCTCTCTATTCCTCAATTTTCTAATCCGTTCGTTGTCTCGCAACCGTCCACTCACCCCCTGTAATCGGTCATTGCGAACTCGCTCGTTACCGCAGCGGCTCGCGTTGATGCTTTTTCTCGCTTTGGCTTGGGAAGCACATGCCACCATTCAGTTCCCGAATGCGCTTAGAGCGAATTCGGAAAGCATTGTGGAACCAGTAACCATCAGCTTTCAGAGTGGTGGCACTCTTGCAGAGATCCGCGTACTTACGGGTGGGGTCGCGAACGCCGATTACATCCTGAAGTCTACGGGCAGCTGCATCATCGGCTTCAATTTCACCGTGCCCGCAAGTTGTTCCGTCTTGGTGACCTTTCAACCAAAGGCGCCAGGTGGCCGACTAGGCGCGGTGGTTCTTCTGGACGCTTCGGGTACTGTTCTCGCGGTGCAGAGCGTATACGGCATCGGAATGGGTCCCCTCGGGGTCTTCCTGCCGGCCACGATCACAACGATTGCGGGCAACGGGCAATGGCTCTATGTCGATGACGGGCACCTCGCGACAGGCGCTTCCATTTTCCTGCCGGGAGGCGTGGCGGTCGATCCTACCGGGAATGTTTACATCGCCGACTCCGGTAATAACCGGATACGCCGCGTGGACGCTGTCACGGGTCTCATCAGTACGGTGGCCGGCACGGGATCGCCCAGCTCGGGTAATGATGGCGGCCCCGCTATCGCTGCTGGAGTGAGCGCCCCCAGCGCCCTGATCCTTGACGGCGCCGGAGATCTCTACATCGCCGATTCGGCGAATCACGCCGTTCGTAAGTTATCTCTCGCGGCGGGAACGCTGAGCACCGTTGCGGGCCGGCTCAATCAACAGGGCTACTCAGGAGATGGTGGCCTCGCTACAGCGGCCAACCTCAATACTCCTGAAGGTCTTGCTCTCGATGCTGCAGGCAATCTCTACATTGCTGACACCAAAAATCATGTTGTCCGCAAGGTGGATGCTGTCAGCGGCATCATCACCACCTATGCAGGCCAGGGCCCCTCGGCTGGCTTCTCCGGCGACGGGGGACCAGCGACTAATGCCCTGCTTAACACCCCGTGGGGGCTTGCGACAGACTTGAAGGGAGATCTCTTCATCGCGGATCTGAACAATAATCGCATCCGCGAGGTCGCGTCTGACGGCACCATCAGCACCGTTGTCGGCGTGAGCACCAATACATATGGACCCGATGGACAAGGTACGACCTCTATAAGCAACCCCGCCGCAGTCGTCGTCGATGTAGCCGGCAATATCTACTTTGCCGACTCCGGTCGCAACCTGGTTCGCCGGCTCAGCGCGACCACGAAACTTCTGGATACGATCGCGGGCTACAGTCTTTCCACGTTTAATGGCGACGGAGGCCCTGCACCCAAAGCAGGGCTGTATGGCCCCTATGCGTTGACCCTCGACTCCGCTGGTAATCTGTACGTCGCAGACATCTTCCACCATCGCATCCGCGAGGTCGTCAGCTCTCAGGCGACCCTGTCCTATGCGCCGATCCGCGTTGGGCGGACCTCCACTCCCCAGCAGCAGACTATAGAGAACGACGGCAACGGCGATCTGAACTGGACAAGCTTCGATCCAGACAGTAACTCTGCCGTGGGCTCCGCAACTACAACTTGTGCTGTGGGCACGCCCCTGGCATTCGGTGCGACCTGCTCTCTTGGGGCCGAGTTCTTTCCGCAGGTGACGGGAACCAAGGTCACCGCTGCCATCCAGCTTCGCTCTGACGCGGTCAACTCTCCCGGTACGATCACGCTGTCCGGCGAGGTTGATCAATTAGAGCCGACGCGGATCAGTGTGGCTTCGAGCACTAATCCCTCGGCGCTTGGGGCCGGCATCACGTTTACCGCAAGCGTTACAGGGGACTCTCAGCAGCCCTCCGGCAACGTGCGCTTCTTTGACAACACCACGCTTCTTGGAAGCGCTGCGGCCGACAGCTCCGGAACGGCAGTCTTCGCAATCGCCACGCTTGGGCTCGGCTCGCATGCGATCACGGCAAACTTCACGGGCGACACGCTGAATTCGCCAAGCACGTCCGCGGTGCTCACGCAGATCGTGAAGCGGTCACCGGTGGTCGCACTCGCCTCCAGCCTCAATCCCGCCAAGGTAGGCAACAGCATCACCCTGACCGCGGCCGTAACGGCTACCGGCGTGCAACCTGCTGGAACCGTCATTTTCAGCGAGGGCGCCATGGCGCTCGCCACAGTTCCGTTGAACGGGAGTGGCGTCGCGAACTTCGTGTCGACATCGCTTGCCGCCGGCACGCACGCGCTTACCGCTGTCTATTCGGGCGATGCCAACACGCTTACCGGCACCTCGTCCATCGTGTCGGAGACGGTGAATCGATGGGCGACCAGCACTGCGATCAGCAGCTCGGCGGCTATCTCTGACGTCGGCACCCAGATCACCTTCTTCCTCTCCGTCACATCAACAAGCACCGTGGTTCCCTTTGGACCGATCGTCGTCAAGGATGGCCTGAGTACCTTGGCCACGCTTAACCTTGATCCCTCCGGATCGGCCAGCTTTTCCACGTCTTCGCTCAGCGTAGGGAGTCATGCGCTCACGGCTAGTTTCGCTGGTGACCCAACCAATGCCAACAGTGACTCCTCCGTTTTCACGCAGAGTGTCCGGCAGATATCGACGGTGACCACGCTCGCCTCTTCCGCGAATCCGAGCAACGGCGGCGCGTTATTGCACCTTAGCGCGACCGTCACACCGAACTCTACGAATGCTGTAGCCGGAACGCTCGACGGCACTGTCACGTTCCTCGATGGCAGCACCGGCTTGGGGGCCGGAACGCTGGCGGCGGATGGAAGCTTTACTTTAGACATCAGCACCCTCGCTGTGGGATCGCACACGCTCAAGGCCGTGTACAGCGGCGATACCAACTACGCCCCAAACAGCTCCGCAGGGCTGGTGCAGGTTGTTAAGCTGGCAACGACCTCCGTGCAACTCACCTCGAGCACCAATCCTACAATCGCCGGAAAAGGGATCACTCTGACGGGCGTGGTCGCGGGGAACGGCGCTGTTCCGGGCGGAACGGTGACCTTCCTAGACGGCACAACAGACCTCGGCAATGCCACGGTAAACCTATCCGGCCAGGCAAACCTCACGCTCTCAAGCCTGCCCGCGGGATCGCACACACTGACGGCCAGCTATGGGGGAGATACCAAGGATAGCCCGAGCACGTCGGCCGCTCTCACCGAGGTCATTAACCCCGCCACCACCGCTCTGACCCTGATCTCCAGCAGCAATCCCGCGACTGCCGGAACAGCAATCACATTCGTTGCTACGCTAAGCAGCAACGGCAATCTCCCTTCGGGCCAACTTCTGCTTCAGGAAGGCTCGGCGACGCTCGGAACAGCCATCATTGGACCGACTGGAGCGGCGCAGTTCTCCCTAAACACACTATCGGCCAGTTTGCATACGCTGACCGTGTCCTTCGCAGGGGACACTGACCACGTTGCCAGTGTCTCAACTCCCTTGGTTGAGACCGTTCAGCTTGCACCCAGCGCCGCAATGCTCGTCGCTGGTGCGAACCCAACCACCGTCGGAACAGCCGTGAACTTCACGGCGAAGATCACGGGAACGGGGCAGCAACCCACTGGAAGCGCCGCGTTTCACGACGGGTCGACTCTCTTGGGTGTTGCTCCACTTGATTCGACCGGCTCAGCCACGATCAGCACGCCATCGCTCTCGATCGGATCACACACGATTACGCTCACCTACTCCGGGGACGCGACCCATGCAGCGAGCAATCCAGCAGTCCTTATAGAACGCGTCCAGCAGGCAACCACGACGGCCCTTGTCTCAAGCGGTAGTCCGTCCCTTGTGGGAACTCTCGTGACCTTCACTGCAACGGTTGTAGGCACCTCTGGCAGCAGCGTCGCCGGGACGGTAAGCTTCGCCGATGGAGCAACGCTGCTCGGTACATCTCCTATCAGCAATGCTGGTTCCGCAACATTGCAAATCGCCTCTTTGACTGCAGGACAGCATTTGATCACTGCGCAGTATGCGGGAGACGAAAACGACCGGGGCAGCGTGTCCGCGCCTCTCTCGCAAGCCATCAACACCGCTGACACAACAATAACCGTCACCTCCAGCGCAAATCCGTCGGTGGTCGGCAGCGCTGTTACCTTTACGGCAGCCGTCGTTAGCCGTGGCCAGTCCGCAAACGGCGTGGTCACCTTTCTCGATGGATCGCTCCCGCTCGGGACCGGTATCGTTACGAGCGCCATGGCGACGTTCAGCACAACCTCTCTTCGGGCCGGATCACACGCGATCATCGCTCGCTATGGTGGAGACAGCGGCACACAGGTGAGTACCTCAGGTGTTCTGCTCCAGGTAGCCCAACAACACACCACGTCCTCGCTCGCGTCGAGCACCAACCCAGCACTCACCGTCGAAAGCGTGACCCTCGCGGCGACCGTCGGCAACGGCAGCAATCCGGGCGGCACGTTTACCTTCCTCGATGGAGGCACAGTCCTTGGAACTGGGGCGGTCAGATCCAGCGGGACCGCCGCCATCACGGTGCCCTCCCTTTCTGCAGGCCCACATTCGCTGTCAGCGCATTACAGCGGCGATAACTACAACCTCGCGTCCGACTCGGCTTCAGTCACAGAGGTGGTGCAACTTCGTCCCTCCAACACATCGATCACGGCATCCTCGCAGACCTATTTGGACGGGCAGCAGGTCACGCTGGTAGCGGTCGTCCACTTCACCGGCCCAGTGCCGCCCACCGGCTCGGTCACCTTTACATCTGGTGGCCAGACGCTGGGAACCAGCAACCTTTCTGTAGCGGGTGCAGCCACCCTTATCCTTGCGCCCTCTGCCAGCAGCTATGACATCGTCGCCAGCTACACGGGCGACTCCGTGTACAGCGGATCAACCGCCGACACGTACACAATCACAAAGGGCTCCTCCACGACTTTCAATCTCACCAGCAATCCTTCGGAGGTTTCGCTCAAGAGCGGCGACCACAAAGCAATGACGGTCACCATGAGCGGTTCTGGCAGCTTCAGCGACACGCTCTCACTGGCGTGCCTCGATCTGCCTGCAGACGCTACCTGCACGTTCTCTCAGAATCAGACGAAGCTCGCGGCAGGCGGAGTGGCAACCGTTCAACTTGTGCTCGATACCGGCCATCCGCTTGGCTCGGGTGCGCAGGCACAGATCCGATTGGCGCATAATAAGGAGCCTGTACGTGCCGGCACGATCTTTCCCGCTGCCGTTCTCATGGGAGTTTTGGTCTTTGCCGCGCGCCGCCGCCGGCACCTACCTTCGCTTCTCAGCCTCGTGTTGCTTGCGATTACCGGGATTAGTCTCAGCGGCTGCGGGAATTCTCTTAACACAAGCACAACACCAGCGGGTTCCTACAACGTGCGCATTATCGCGACCGGCAGCATAACCGGCATCAGCCAGATCATCAACGTCGCCGTTACGGTGCAGTAGCGATGCGAGCACCCGGACACAGGTTTTGTGCAGCTATACTGCTCGCGATGAGCGTGATCTACGGTCGCGTCCTGGTCGCGCAAGCGGTGCCGACGGCAATTGGACCAGGAAGCTCGATCCGCGTTGGTGGCGGTGTCTCGGCGTATCACCTCGACTACGGTCAGCGGTGGCTCGGCGGCGCTCACGGTTGGGTGGACGTAAACCCCACCTGGCGTATCGGGATCGAGGGTGAAGCACGTCGGTTGCGGTACAACCAGGACCTGAACACCCACGCCACAACCTATCTTGCCGGGCCGCGCATCTCCCTACTCCCAACTCCTATAGAGCCCTACGTCAAGGTCCTGGCCGGATCGGGCCGCTTCAGCTTCCCTTACAACTACGCACGCGGCAACTATCTTGTTGTTGCCGCAGGCGGTGGAGTCGACCTTCATCTGGGGGATCGCGTTCAGGTCCGGCTAATCGATGTTGAATACCAGAGATGGCCCCAGTTCACGTTTGGGTCCATGGCGCCCTATGGGATCTCAGCAGGTGTCAGCTACGCCATCCATCGCGGAGAAACCTGGTACGTTCGCTAAGAGCTTGTTGAAATAGCTCTCGCCTAGATGCGGCGTGGGTTCGATGCGGGTTGTTTCTGGCTGGATCGGGATGGATTCGAGCCGTTCTTGGGGGATCGTTGGGCCGATGTTGAACATTCACCGGTGTTTCAGGCGCACTGCGGCTGCGGGACGTGCGGAGCTTGTGTGGCGAGCAGCCGTGGCAGGCGCAGCAGGTTGTGCGCGGCGCAGCTGAAGACGAAGATCCAGTCGACCTTGGCCAGGCCGCGCAGCTTCACCTGGCGCAGCGGTCCTGTCCCTTTCAGCCAGCCGAAGGTCTTCTCGACCAGCCAGCGGCGGCTGAGCGAGCGGGCATACCCCGGGTGCCGGGTCGTTCTCCGGTCAATGCGGGAGCGGCGACCCTTCTCGTTCTTCTGCACATGCACGGTCACGTTCAACTCGCGTGCCGTGGCGACGAAGTCCTCGCTGTCATAAGCCTTGTCCGCGCCCACCGTGGCCCTGTGAGAGCGCTTCTGCTGAAGCATCAGTAGCGCGGCATCGCGCTCCGCATGACCGTCGGCGGTGGTGGCCATGGCCGCGGCGATCAGGCCGTTACGGTTCTCCACCAGCACATGGCCCAGATAACTCAGCTTCGACTCCGTGCCGTAGCTCTTCTTGTACAGCCGCGCGTCCGGATCGGTGGTGGACCGGTGGGTGTCGTTGGAGCGCTTCTGGCCGCGGAAGTTCGTGCCGTCGTCATCAGCGGAGCCGTCTTTCGGGCGGAAGCTCTTCTGCGAGGCCCAGGCCTGGATCAGGGTGCCATCCACGGTGAAGTGCTCATCACTCATGAAGCGCTTCGCCAGCCGGTTCACCTCCGCAAAGAACCGCTGCGCCACTTCGCTGTTCAGCAGCCGGTCGCGGTTCTTGGAAAACACCGCATGGTTCCATACCGCGTCATCCATGCCCAGTCCCACGAACCAGCGGAACAGCAGGTTGTAGTCCAGCTGCTCGACCAGCTGCCGCTCCGAGCGGACCGAGTAGAACGCCTGCAGCAACAGCGCCCGCAGCACATACTCCGGCGCAATCGAGGGCCGCCCCGAAGCCGCATACAGCCCATCGAACTCCGCGCTCAAGCTCCGCAGCACCGTGTCCGTCAGCCGCCGAATCTCGCGCAAAGGGTGATCCCCGGGCACACGCTGCTCCAACGTCACACTGCTGAACATCTCGTCCTGAATCCGCTCATCTCCACGCATACCCATACGACGAACTCACCTCCGCCCACGGCTGTGGATCAGTACCTATTTCAACAAGCTCCTAAGGCTAGAGAGATAGCACAACCTAGTTGCCTTATATATCGGAGTGCTCGAACTCGCAGCAATCCTGTTCTGATTAGTCTAGGAGACGTTAGCCGTCGTTGCTACTCTTACCACTGACCTGCCTCCTTTTTCTCAACCATTTGTACGGGCTTAGAAGAGGCACCAGTCAGGTGTACGTTAAGCCGCCGGCGGGTCAGATTATCATTCGGGGTCGAACCACGGGCGCCACTCTTCACCACCGTGTTGTTCCTGGACTTCGGCAAGAACTCCGGGAACGCGCTCGATCAGTACGTGTATGCCCGCTTGATCCGGCCGTTCAACCATGTCATAGGAACAGAGTCGACGCTTCATGGTGCTGCGCACCTCGTTCCATCGAGTTTCAGCGCTGAGCGGGGAGGGAGGCCCTTAACCACCCTTCAGAGCCCCAGGCTGTCGTTAACCGCGACGGCGATCTCCTGCTCGGACCCGAGGTACCGCTCAGTCGTCTGGATGGAGCTGTGGCCGAGCAGGAACTTGATCTGTTCGAGGTCCCCGCCCGCTTTCCTGCAGAGTTTCGCGCAGGTGCGGCGCAGATCGTGGGCTCCGAAGCGCTCGATCCCGATCTCGTGGGCTGACTGCTGGACCACATTCCACACCGCCCAGTCGCTCAGGGCATGGCCCACCCGCTTGCCGCCTTTGCGGATGGAGCGGAGCAACCGCCCCTCTTCGATCCCCGCCGCAGTCTGCCAGGCGTTGATCCCCTGCTTGACCCAGAGCGGAACCGCCACCGTGCGGACCCGCCTTCCCTTCCCCACCAGATCGGCCAGGACCCAGCGACCCTCCCGCAGCTGGATGGTTTGGAGGTCGAGGGTGGCGAGCTCCTGCCGGCGCAGCGCACAACCGACCAGCAGGGCAAGCATCGCGTAGTCGCGCTTGCCCTTCAGGGTGGAACGATCGGGAACGGCCAGCAGCTCTTTGGCCTGTTCCCGGGTGAGCCAGTTGCCCAGACGGGTTCCCTGCTGCCGGACATTGGGGATATCGGTCAGACGGGCGGCCTCGTCGACCCCGAGCAGCCCGCTCGCCCGGGCTTCGGCGACCAGCTTCCGCACCGCCGACAGCCGGACGTTCATGGTGGACGGCGCCAGGCCGTCCATCGAGGCTCGCCACTCCCCGAGGAGAGCCCGATCGAGCGGCCGGCCGGCCAAAAAGCGGAACAGGTGGTCGAGCGCATGCCCGTAGGCGAGTTTCGTGGAGGGGGCGGAGACCGCGTCGAGCACCCGCCGGCGCAGCTCCCGCTGGGCCGGAGTAAGGCCAAGGAAAGGTACGCCGGGGGGCAGCAGGGCCAGATCCGGGCCGCTTCCCTGCCCTCCTGAGCTCTCCGGTCGAGTTTCCGCGCCATCGGCCATGTCAACATTTTACCCCGACAATGGACCTTGTCGTGGGTAATCTGGAGCTGCCCGGAATGCCATTAGTGCGCGATCGCGCACTAATTCGGTTCCCTTCCGGAGGCTCGCAGACTAGTCTGTTTGCTGGCCTTTCTAGCGGAGGAACTCCTGGCTCGCCCACCATCCTGGCTTTCGCGTCTCCCAGAGATCCGCCGCTCGGTCGCCGGCTCCGTCCGCTCCCATTACGACCGCCACGACCTCCAACGGCTCTTTGAGCTGCAGCCCCGCGCTGCCCAGAAGCTCATCGAGATGCTTCCCGCTGTCACCCTTGGCACCTCCCGCCTGGTCGAGCGTGAGGCGCTGGCCAGCTTTCTTGAGCGGGTGCAGGAGGCGGAAGACACTTCGAGTCTGATCGAGCAGGTGCGCCAGGAAAAGGCCACTCCCTCCCGCCGCAGCCTCCGCACCCTGGTTCGCCGCGACGCCGAGCCCGTCAGCCTCGCCGTCATCCCCGAGGGGATGAGCCTCGAACGGGGCCGGCTGGAGATCAGCTTCCGCAACCTCGAACAGCTCGCCGAGAGCCTCGTCTACCTCGCCCGCCTGCTCGACGGCGACCTCGACGGCTTCGCCCAGGCCTACGAGCCGGAGGTGCCACCCCCAGCCGAGACCGACGACGGTCCCCGCGAGGTCGGGGCCATGTTCAGGGAGCTGGAGCAGATGGAAGCCGAGCACGCGGCTACGCGGTAGCCGGTGCCGCGGCCTCAGGCGTGGTCTGCAATCGTGTCGCCACCTTCTTCGAAGCGGCCGTGGCCGGCTTCGGCCGAGCGGCTCTCTTGACCGGAGCCGGCATCGGGCGCTTCCCTGCCCCGGCAGTTCCGGTGCCCTTCTTCGCGGTGAGCTCCTTAGTCGATGGCTTCTTCGGGGCCGCCGTCTGCTTTTGCTTGGCCCAGCGTGCCCGTTGTGCGGCGGAGATGCGCTCCCGCGCTGCCCTGCTGAGCTTGGGTCGGGGTTTGCCCGCAAACTCCAAGGGGTTGAAGCTGGTTTGCTGGTTGGTGGAGCCCTTCGGCCGTCCCCGCAGCCGCGTGGCCGGCTCCGCTTCGCTCAGGAGGGCTTTGGCCCGCTCCAGAAGCTTGATCTCCTTATCCAGCGGCCGCCACAATCTCATTGGTGGTCATCCCTGTCGTCCTCAGCTTCCCATCCTATCCGGTAACTAATGTTGAATCAGCGGAATCGGAACCGCTGCCGGCGGCGGCGCTCCAAAATCGAGAGCGGGCTGCTCATGGCCGCGCGGGTGCTGCTCCCGCCACAATTCAAGCAGCAGCGGCGCCATCATGGATCGTCCCATGTGGGTCCGATGCACCTTGGCATGGCACCCAGGGCAGAGCGAGATCATCCAACGCTTCCCTGTTGCCTTCACCCGCTTTCTGTTGAGGTTTTAACCTCTTTGGGCACGGGGCGGTCCTAGGCCGTCCTACAGCGTCTCCGGTAACGTCTAAGGCTGCAGATCAGCCCCCAACTCCTCACAGAAAGTGGAGCTGGACAGAGTTGGTCCCTGAGCAAAATGTGCTAAGTCTTCCGAGACCCAAGCTGGCGCAAGAGTTTTTCGGCCGCGTCACGCTCTTTTTGCGGAAGGCTTGCATCTCCGGCGATGGTTTCGCACTTATCGCGTTCGGCTTGAAACCACTTCAACAATTCAGCGTGCTGCTGCTCCTTCCGCTGCTTCTCTTCGGCAGCGAGCGCAGCCTGCCGTTCCATGCGCTTTCGGAACTCCTCGAACGTGGATCCAATGAAGGACTGCGGCACGGTGGCGAGAATGAGGCCGGTAGGATTCGTGATGTTGCGGGTTTGACGAGTCAACTCCAGCTTCTCGCGTACGAAAAAGGCAATCTCCTCCGGCCTCGCGTCCGCGCGGACGCGGCGGCAGTTTCTCAGCAGCTGAACTGCAGCTGGTTCATCTACAGGCCAGTATCGATTTAGCGCCTGCGAGACGATCTGCAACTCCTCGCTTTCAGAGTCCTCTCCTGTTGACGGAGCTGGCGTGATCGGCTGCTGAAACTGTACGACTGACGAGGGAAGACTTGGACGACGCCTCTTTGGAGCGGCAGGGCGTATGGATGTTTCATCCCCTGGGGTTGGACCATATGCAGGTGATGAAACAATCTCTCCCCCGCTTGGCGTGCAGAATACGACACCCTTATTTCGAAGCACATATTCCAGGCCGGCTGCGCGGCGCCGATCAAGTATCTGCTTGTACGAATAGACCTTGTAAAGCCGCGCTTGGGAACTCATTGTCTCAAAATCTTCGAGAATTTCGATCGCCAGCTTCTCGAACAGTCGAGAGACGTTCTGGCGCACATTCTTCTTTGCCATATTAACCTTGTATCCGATGTCAGCAGCACCGATCCGAATGGTGCGGGACGAGTTGGGGTCGCCACTCTCAGGACGGCCGCCACGCCACATAATTTGGTAGATAGCCTCTTCACCCAAGGAGTGTCCATCCTGAGCAAGAATCGCCCTGCGCACCTTGGATCTGCCTCGGCCAGGCGTAATGCCTTCTACGCGAGTTTGCGAACCCCCTGACGCTACGGTAGATTTATACGATGATAATGTTTCATCCCCTGGGTACGTTACGAGATCAGGGGTTCGTCTGGTATCTGGGGTTGTTCTACCATCAGGGGTCTTTACAGGGTTAAGTTTAGCGAAGATGGGAGTGACTGCGCCTACTCCACGAACACCATGGGGACTAGGTTCCGCCCAGGTGGTGGTTTCATCCCCTGGGCGTGAAACATACGCAGAGGCTAATAGAGTACCTGGTCCTGAAACTACACCTGGGGATGTAGCGGTTTCCGAGCCAGGGCCAAAGCTATCGAAATTTCCGTTCCGTACATCCTCCGCACTAACGTCGAGGAACGACGTCATGCCCTTCAGGGCAGGGGAGAGCGCCGCTTCCTGGTAGTTCAGCGGCTCGATCTTGTATCTGCGCGAACTACGCTGCGACTGTGGCATTCAGATCATCTTTCAGAAGAGCCAATAACTCGTCTGCCACTGCGTGGTAATCCTCGGCAGCTTTGCACTTCGGATCGAAGTCGGTGAGGAACTGGCCGGCACGCGCGGCTTTCGTCACACTCTGATCCGTGCGAATACCGTGGAGCAGGGGAATCTTCATGCCCTTAGAGAGCCCATCAAGTCCCTCAAGAACGGTAGTGGTCATGGCCAAGCGCCGGTCAACCATCACGGGCAGCAATCCCACAGTCCGAATGTGGGCCTTCAGGAGCTGATTCAGTGACTTGGAGGCTTCGATCGAGGCCATTGCTCCCTGGAAAGAAAGGGTATCCATGCCAATCGGGATCAGAACACGCTCCGCGTATACCATCGCGCAAGTCTGAAGCAACGTGATCGAGGGACTAACGTCGATGAGAACCACGTCATAGTCCTTCTCGACCTGCGAGAAAAGCTGAGAAAAGGCATGCTCGCGGGCAACATTGCCCATGAGGATCGTCTCAACCTTCGTTGTCTCACGGCTCGAGCACAGAACGTGTACCTTATCGCTGATCTTCACAATGCAATCGTCGAACCGGAGCTTCTGAATGACGAAGTTGTAGAGTCCATACTCCGGCTTGAGGCTCAGCACACTACTGATCGAACCTTGCGGGTCCGTATCGATGAGCAGAACACGTTTCCCGCGGTCGGCGAACTCGCGGGCTAGAGTAGTGGTGGTCGTAGTCTTGGAAACGCCGCCACGCTGATTTGAGATCACAAGACGTATCATTCTTTGTCCTTCAGGAGTTGCTGGTGAATGGCTGCGACCTCTTCCGGTCGCCAGAGCCGATAGTTGTTGCTGGCGTCGCGCGCGGGTTCGGGTAGCATTCCCGCCACTAGTTTGCGTATAAGGGTTCGCTGCGAGATGCCAAGAATCGATGCCACCTCCGTCGTTCTTAACCAGGTAAAGGTTTTGGGGGGAGAAGGCTTTCTCATATGTTTAGGGTAATGCACCGACGTGGGGCAACAAAGCGGATAGTACACAACCCATGACAAAACTAGATACCCCCTCCGAAACCGTACTTCTAGCTTCTTGTGCATAAATGGACGAAAACACAGAGAACGACGGCGTCGTGACTAATCGTGTTAACTTGTTGCGATTTAACAATCGACCTTAGTTTTGTCCTAGTTTTGTCCTAAAGTGGGTGGATGATATGTGCCCAGGGGGTAGGGATGCACCATCTGTAGGGCGGGGGATGAAGCGTTGCCTAGCCAGTACACGAAAGGTATACAGGGCCAAGTATTCAAAGGTGCCCAGGGGATGAAACGTTTTCAGGGGGCAATAAGAGGGTAGGATTCTGCTGGAAGTGACGCGATGGCTCAGCTCGAAAAGCCAAAGGTGTTCATGAGTCGAAGGATTCAGGCCGTGCGCATCCCAGCACAGTTTCGTTTCACCAGCAATGAGGTCTACGTCCGGCGCGATGGAAAGAACAGCGATGTCATTCTGTCGCAAAGCCCGGGATCTTGCAGACACACTGACCAGGGCGGCGCGTAACGCCCTGAAATTTTGTCAGCCCCGAACTCAACGCCGCTGAAGTGCCAAGATCCCAAAGACGAGCGTGGCCTCACCAACGAATACCGGCTGCTGTACGTTGTCCATGTAGTTCGGTAAGTTGATGTGCTCCCCCTCATCTCCGCACGTCTTGCGGAGCTGGCGGAAAGGAGACGCTATGAAAGTGACTGAACGCATCAAGCGCAACATGCAGCCCGACAAACCCATGACGTTGATCTCGCTTTGTCTGCCCGATCGAGAATCTCAAAGAGGTCGCCCGTCAGCCACAGGCCGCTCTGCAAGCACGTCACTCGACACCGATTCCCTCGAATCCGTAAGACCTTCCTGACGGCCTTGTCGGTACCCTTCACGATCTCGCCGGAGCCCCTCCTTGCCCCCACATGCACCCTGAGCTGATGGGCAGGGTCTGGAAAGGTGTGAGCATGTGCCTCGACGACGGGTATAGGGGCCGAACCGGCGATGAACTACAAACCTAGTCCTAGCGTATGGGTGTTTATGGGTGTACATATGGTAGATGTTCTCGCTCGACACTCTCCAGATCACGCCTGAAGTCCTCAACCTAATTGCGGGGATCGACGAGTTCAAAGGTGCCTGGAGAGCTTTGGGAACGCTTGCTCCCGAGCGGCTCCGCGCTCTCCGTCATGTAGCCACCATCGAGAGCATAGGCTCTTCCACCCGGATCGAAGGCAGCGAGCTGTCGGATCGCGAAGTCGAGCGGCTGCTGTCCAACCTCGGAATGGGATCGTTCGCCAGCCGCGACGAGCAGGAGGTTGCAGGCTACGCCGAGGTCATGGAGACCGTCTTTCGGGCGTGGGAAGACCTCCCGTTCACCGAAAACTACATCAAGCAGTTCCATCGGGATCTCCTGCGCCACAGCGGGAAGGACAGCCGGCATCGCGGCGAGTACAAGAAGCTGTCGAACAGCGTTGCGGCCATTGATGAGCAGGGAAGGCGGATCGGCATCGTCTTTGAGACGGCATCGCCTTTCGATACGCCGCAGTTGATGACGGAGTTGGTCGATTGGTTCAACCGAGCGCTCGAAGACGAGCAACTCCACCCCTTGCTGCTGATCGCCGTCTTCACTGTGGTCTTCCTCGAAATCCATCCCTTCCAGGACGGCAACGGCCGCTTGAGCCGGGTGCTGACCACGCTGCTGCTCTTGCAGGCCGGATACGCCTACGTGCCCTATAGCTCGCTTGAAAGCGTCATCGAGAACAGCAAGGAGGGCTACTACCTTGCGCTCCGGCAGACCCAGGCGACGATTCGCGGACCTGCCCCGAACTGGCAGCCGTGGCTGCTGTTCTTTTTACGTTCTTTGGACCAGCAGAAGCGACGGCTGGCCACCAAGATCGAGCGCGAGAAGCTGATCGTTGCCGCCCTACCCAGCCTCTCGGTCGAGATCATGGAATACGTCCGGCAGCATGGCCGCGCAACCATGGGAGAGATCATCCGGCTCACCGGAGCCAGCCGCAACACCCTCAAGGAGCATCTCGCTCAATTGGTGGACAAGCGGCACCTCGCCAGGCATGGAACAGGGAAGGGAAGCTGGTATGCGCTGCCGTAGCGGTGTTGAGTCCGAGACACTCTCCCTGCGATAGACGGCTGACCAAGGTTCATTACCAGTCTGTTGATGGAACAGCTCAATCGGCGCATCAAGCGGGTTCTACTCCGCTAGTTCTCCCGTCACGGAGAGCGATCCGCGTTAGGTACTGAGCTCCAGTTGCAGCGGCCCTTGCAGCGCATCAATCTCCTGCAGGCTTCGTCCGGCAATGCCCTGGAGGTCGCCGTACATGCCGGAGGTGGCTTCCAGAACAATGAGGAGGTCGCGGTCGCGCTTGGCCCATTGCTTGGTCATCCACTTGCGCTCATTCTCCAGGTCCTTGCTCAACTCGGTGAACTTATCAGCGATGCACTCGACGCGGTGTTTGAACCGAGGGCCGGTGAGGTACGCATAGATTTGCTGTGCCTTGGTCTCCTGGCCCTCGCTTGACCGTCGTACGCCGGCGAGCTCGATGAGGCTCACACGCAGAGCACTGGCGACCGGCAGGATGCAGCTCAGACTTGATACCCAAATGCCATCCATCTGCTCGAAGTGCGTGACATCCTTCGGCATGGTCTGGGACACGATGATAGCCAGTTCAGCGTGAGCGGCCCGCTGGTCGCCCTTCAGTTTAGTGAGCCAGCTATCCGACCAGGCCTTGGTGCGTTTCGACTCCCAAAGAATCTTGCCGCAGATCTGACCGGTGTGATCCCGGACGTGCTGCAGAACGTCTCCGCCGAACTCCCCTTTTGCGACCGGCTCGATGACATCGAAAGGGAACTGGGAACGCAGTTGGTGTTCGAGCGCGATCTCGAGCGACTCGCCCTGAGCCTGCTGGGAGCTCTGCTCTGCCTTTCGCTGCAGGCTGGTGATCTGGTCGCGCAGCTGGGTGATCGTGTTGTCGCGATCCTGCACCTTGAGGTCAAGTCCGGCCTGCGCTTCGGCAAGAGCCTTGGCACGAGCTTCAGCCAGTCCGGCTGTGATGCCTTTCTGGACGTCGAGCGTGAGCTCTCGCTCCTTATCTTCGAGCAACTGTTCCTTCTTCAGCAGATCGGCTTGCGATGCCTGAGCTGCCGTCAACTTTTGCGTCAGTGCCTGGATGCGTTCGCTTTGGGACTCCGCCGTCTCTCGTTGAGTCCTAAGCTCATCCTCCACCCGTTGCCGCGCACGGACAGACTCCTGTTCAGTGATCGCCTTACGCTCGGTGACGAGCTGCTTCTGCACGCCATCCTGTACGGCTCTGGCCATCTCCTGTTGCTGCTTCCGGGCAGTGGCTTCGAGCTCTGCGGCCTTCCGTTCATTCGCTTCCTGCTGGGCACTGACCGCCTGCTTCTCGGCGGCAAAGGCGTTAGCCTGGGCACTGAGCCGCTGCTCATACTGAGTTCGTATAGCGGCGACCAGCGGTGCGGCAAGGGACTCGGTAAGTGCAATGGAAGCGCCGCATTTGGGGCAGCTCAGCGATGGTTCGACGTTCAAGGACATGCGTGACGTGCCTCATCGCCAGTGTAGTAGTTTGCGGCACACGGGAGCGCAAAAGTGGCGCACACTAAACATGCGCGGTCGTGCATACCGACGCATTGTTCGCCGGGCAACGGCGAATTCTAAAGACTCGCTGCTTTGCAGCGAAAGAAGGTCCTAACACATCACCCCCAAATGGGAACTGTAGGTAAACATTAATGCGCTCTGCGTTTACAAATGTGAACGTGTTTGCAATGAACAACTTAGCAAAATCACGTTTACATCTGTTTACGCGCGGTTCCCGGCGGAACCGATTTCTCTACTCTGGCGTAAACGCATTGATGTGCAGCTACTTAGCTTGAAATGGCGATCCAGCCGACTTGACGGGCTTTGACGGTGCGGTCTAGGTTTCCAGCAGGACAAGTCCCACTTGAGCACTCCCGACACGAGCACACCGGCGCCTCGAAAAGCCTCCGCAAGCGTGGAGGACAAGCCCGGCTTTCGCACCAAAACCGTCGCCACGCGGATCACGCCGGAGGAGTTGCGGGAGGTCGAATCCGCCGCCGATCGCGAGGGTAAATCGCTGGCCGAGTGGCTGCGCGATCTGGCGTTGAAGGCGGCGCGGCAGCGTCCGGCGGATCCGATGGAGCTGCTCCTGAGTGAGCAGTCGGCGACCCGGTACATGCTCCTGAATCTCTTCCATGCGACCGCCCAGGCGAACGCGGAAGGGAAGCATCTGCTAGCCGAATCCGTGCTCAGAATCCGCGACCAGGCGAACGCCCGGAAGCTGGCGGACGCACGCAAGATGATCGAAAGTTTTCATGCCCAGGAGGGCCAGGAGGAGCGAAACGGGGGTCAGCCCTGAGCCGTCCGATGCGATTTCCGAATCGCGGCGGGAGGGTGTTGCTGCTACTGTTCGGGATCACCCTGGGGCCGTTTCTGCTCGTTCTCCCCGCCTCCGCGTGGCTGCTTTGGACGCTTACCCCGCTGCAAAAGTTCTATCTCGGCACCTACACAGCAAGCTCTATTGAGGCCACTCAGCCGCGCAATAGGACGAGCATTCGCTGGGTGCTGAAGACCGCTCCGGGGCGCAAATCCGTCCCCCTGCTTCCCCAGGATGCGATCGCCGGACCGAACCGAAAGCTGCCAGTCAGCCTCTCGGCTCAGGCGGTCGCGGAGGGCTGGCGGGGAGTGGTATTGGGCTCCCCGGAGAAGGTTCCGTCCTCCGAACGGCTCCGCTGCTCCGGGATTCGATGTACGACGGCGAGAGTGTCCCGCGCATCCTTGGCATTCCCTTGCTCTATGGATTGGTGGGGCCACTGCCCGGACGCGCAGCCGGTCTGGTTCGTTCTGGACGAGCTGGCGAGCCTCAACAAACTCCCGCAGCTGCACACCGCCGTGACCGAAAACCGCAAGTACGGCAACCCGGTCGTGCTCGGCTTTCAGGGCCGCAGCCAGATGGAAAAGCGCTACGGCCAGGACGCCGAGGCCATGCTCTCGCAGCCCGCGACCAAGGTATTCTTCAGGACCTCCGAGCCGCGCGCGGCGAAATGGATCTCGGAGGCCATCGGCGAGATCGAGGTGGAGCGGCTGAAGGAGTCGCGCAGCATGGGGCTGCTGCGATCTAAAAAGTCCTACGCCATGGAGATCGCCACCAAGCCGCTCGTCATGGCCTCCGAGATCGCCGGCCTCGACAGCCATCGTGCCTTCATCAAGCAGGAGAACCGGGTCGTGCCGGTAAGCTTCCGGCTAGCGAAGAAGCGGAAGAAACAGCCCGAGTTCGTCGAGCGCAAGATGGAGACACCAGCGCCCAGGAAAGCAGCGGAGCTGCCCGCGCCAGCGCTCGCGCAGACGCCTCCGAAGAAGCCGGTGCAGAACGCTTTGCCGCTCATCCACGCGCCCGCCGGGAGGCGGGAAGGGTTTGTTTGGGATAGCAGCAATGAGATCGAGTGAGTATGGAAAACCGCGTTTATGAGGACTTATGGTTTCAACAGCGTCTCTGGGGCGGATTAAGGAGTTGTATGCGGGATCGCGGCATAAAGCTGTTCGCACTTTTCCTCTTCCTTGAACAGATTTCCCCCCCGGCTCAGCGCGCAGGGACGCCCGCCAGAGATTCCGAGCCACATGCGGGCACGCTCTTCTGTTGGGGATTGGTATACGCCTAGACCGACCTCACTCTCCGTAGAGAGTCGTGAGCCCAGCGATCCGGAGACAGCCGCTAACCTTGACAGTATTCGTCCAGGCACGCTCAAGGTTCTGAAAGAGTTGTCTTTTCCAGTCGTAACCGACCCTGAGCAGGCTTCGCTTCAGATGACGTTTGATCAAGGCCCCTCACGTCCGTTATGGCATGTTCCACTATCAGAACGCACCGTACGTTTACCTCCTTATGCGTGAACGTGTCAACGGTCATCTCACGTACTGTGCCTACCAACGCGCCAGTCATTTCAGGAGCACGGCTTCTGAGTTGCTGGCTGAGTGGAAACATGCGGTGGAGCGACGCGACCTGGCTCCCTCTGGCTCCCTCGCAGGCTGTGCCGAGCAGGCAATGCGTCCCGCCCAAAGCGCCGGAAAGGGGGACATAGCGCACTAAAGTGCTCCTATTCAGCTTTATAGGTCCTGTGAAGTCGCTTGTCGTCATCGACTAACTCGGGTTCACTGCCGGCGAATTTCGTAAAAGCTTGGTTCCCGCCTTTACATTCCTCCCTCCGCTTTCAGAGACAACGGCACGCCCGAAAGCTGTTGCAGAAGACATTCTCCTTCCGCACCTCCCTGTCCCCGGAGCCACTTCCGCGTTGTGGCCAGCCGTGCGGAGCATCTTAGAAAACGGAACTTGTTTGAATCATTCCTCTTGGAGCTCCAAAGGATGAGATGTACACAGATATCGGCGTTCAGCTTTCAACTCACGCGATTGGGTCTCATCAACTGTTACCTCGTCCGACAGCCCAAGGGAGACAGCAAGACGGCAGCCTTCACCTTGCTCGATACCGGCATACCGGGAACTGAGGATGACATCCTTGCTGAAGCCACGAGAGCTGGAGCGCCTATCGACCGGATTGCGCTGACCCATGCACACGACGATCATGTGGGCTCGGCTGACGCCCTGCTGGGGAAGCTAAAGGCGGCGACGCCACTCGCCGCGAGTGAGCGCAGCATCCCGCTCTTGCAGAAGCCACCGAACAAGGAACATGAGCCGTATGAAGGGAAAGAGGAAAGCCTGGAGTTTCTGTCTGGCATTCAGTCGCGGGTCACTCACACGCTTTCCGAGGGCGAACTCTATGGTGCGCTGCGTGTCATCGAGACACCCGGGCACATGGCCGGACATCTTTCGTTTCTCGATGAGCGCGACGGGACTCTGTTTGCGGGTGATGCCTTGATCGGAGTGGGCCGACTCTCGGTGACCGGATACTCACCCTGGTATGCGGCGCTTCCGAACTTCGCAACCTGGGACAGAGCCGCAGCGGTCGCCAGCGTTCGCCGGCTGCTCGAATACCCAATCAAGCGAATCGCCTGCGGCCATGGTCCGATCTATGAAGGGGGGGGCGAACTGCTCCAGGAGGCGCTGACACGCGCCTCTAGACACCGCTGATTGCTTGCGGCGATACTTCGGGTTCTCCCCTGTCCTCCTCCCGCTCCGTTCGACATTCTCCAGCGGAAGGGGTGGCAGGGCCGTTCCCCCCTCTGCACTTTACCCCTTCCATGAACGCGCGTCAGGTGCGGTAAGTGCGTCTGTCGGTACCGATCCTGATCTCTGCAACAACCAGAAATTCCTCGATGAGTGAGTTGGCTTCTTCCAAAGGCTTAGAAAACTAATCTTCTGAGGAGCTGGAGAGGGACGGAGTGCCCGCTGACGCGCGCGCCGTTTCGTATGCAGCAACTCGCGTCAGCCACGGCAATTCAAGTGCCTCATTACACCATCCGCTCACGTTGTCTGTGCCGCCCAAGGGTCATACGTGCCCACGCCCCACGAGTGTCCTTCAGGATCTTTCACGCTGAATTCACGGCTGCCATACTCGGTGCCTTGCAGTTCACGGATAATCGTTCCGCCGGCTTCCTTGGCGCGCGCGTATACGGCATCGATGTCCGGCGCGATGATGTACGTGCTGCGCGTTTCATAGCCGCCTACATCTTCGGGCGATTTGAAGCCCTGCCCGTACGCGTCGTCCTTGTGCGAGCCGAGCATGACCATACCGCCCCCCAGGGTCAGTTCGGCATGGGCAATCGTATTGTTCGGGCCGGCATGCACCGCGTGACGCTCAAACCCAAAGACCCGGCAGAGCCAGTCGATGGCGGCCGGAGCGTTGCGATAGCGAAGTGTGGGCATGATGGTCGATTTCAGAATTGGTGTGGTGTTTGACATAAGTCTCTCCTTTTGGAATCGCGACTACCACACCACTATGATGGCGGGGCGGCGATCCTTTCTTGGAAGAATCGGAAGTCAGTCGACGGAGATGTGATTTGCCCATTGCGTACGGCTGGCCGAATACGTCGTTGCATCCACGCCGGAGAAGGCTCGAAATTCGTTGGCAAAGTGCGACTGGTCATAGTAGCCGCAATCGAGAGCGAGTTCAGCCCAGCGCACGCCGGTTCCGGCATGCATTTGCTGCAGGGCCCGCTGAAAGCGCTGGATGCGGCACCAGGTTTTTGGCGAGAGTCCTACCTCTTCACGAAAGACCTGCGAAAAGCGGCGCTCACTCCAGCCGGTACTCTTGGCCACGTCTCGCACCGTGGCGACGCGCGGCGCGTTACGGAAACGGGCCAGGGCAAACTCCACCATGCCATTCCGGGGATGTTGTGCGGCAATGCGGCCCGCCAGAAAACGCTCTAAGCAGCGGACCCTTTCCTCCGGTAGCGATAGCTCAAGCAGATGATTGCGCAAGGTGTGCGCCGAGGGACCCCAGACGTCAAGCAACGGCACACTCCGGTTGCTGAAGAGGTTAACGGCATCGTTTGAAAAGGCGGTGAATCCGCCGGGTGTAAAGGCGATGCCAATGAGATCGGCCATGTCGGAGCTGTCGACGATTTCGTAGTTCGACCGCGCGCCGACGACGAGGGCAGGCGATGTACGTCGGTCACTCGAGCCTTCGGGACAGTCGAGGAGAAAGTCGCGAGCAAGATTAAGGATTACCTGGACACAGCCATTAGGCAGGATCCGTTCGCGCCGGTGCACAATGCCATAAGCCTGGGCATACCAAATCTTCCGAACAAACCGGGAAAGCGGCGCGGCGGGAATACGCTGCAGGTAGAACACGGTGACCTCGCGCAATTTATAGTATGCGCATACAGCGCTCCGAAACGCTGATGTCCTTCTGCGCGACCATCGATGCAGATGAGCAGAGGAGGCCGATGAACACGTACAGCCTACGAACGAGCATGCCGATACTGTAGCTGGTTTCTATAAGTCCTCGGAAGTCTTCTTGTGGTGAGCAGCGCTAGAATCCCACCATGCTGACGATGTCCTCCAAAGCGCTTTCGGCCGGCCAGGCGCGGACGTATCACGCGCGGGAGTTCGCGTCGGAGCGGCAGAACTACTGGAGCCGCGACCAGCAGGGTTTCAGCGAGTGGCAGGGCAGGCTTGCGGAGCAGTGGGGCTTGGGGGGCGCAGTCGGCAATGACCACTTTGCGCGGCTGAGCGAAGGCCAGCACCCGTTCACCGAAGAGCAGCTGGTGCGGCATCAGGTATCCCGAACCTACGAGGGCAAGCAGGGGAGGGAAGTGACGAGCGTGGAGCACCGCGCCGGATGGGATGCTGTCATCGTCAACTGAAAATTCCCCACTTTGCGGCGTTTGAATATTCCCCAGGGTGAGGCGGGTTGAGGTGCTGCGGGAGCATGCGGCGGAGGGCGAAGCCCGGAGCCGCATGCTCCCGCGCAGACGAACGCTGGGCTATCCTCCGTCCTTCGCGGGGAGCTTGGCGGCGATCAGACCGGCCTTCTTCTTGTCCTTGAGCCGGTAGCTCTCGCCCTTGATGTTGATCGTGGTGGAGTGGTGCAGCAGCCGGTCGAGGATAGCCGATGCGATCACGTTATCGGCGAAGATCGAGCCCCAGTCGCCGTAGCTCTTATTCGAGGTGAGGATGATGGAACCCTTTTCGTAGCGCTCTGACACCAGCTGGAACAGGCAGGTGGCGGCGAACGAGTCCAGAGTCAAGTAGCCCATCTCATCCAGGATGAGCAGCTTCGGCTTGACCAGCAGAGCCATCCTCTCCTTCAGCTTGTTCTCATCGCGGGCACGCTGAAACTGGGCGACCAGGTCCTGCACGGTGACGAAGTAGACCGACGAGCCGGCGACGATGGCTTCGGTGCCGAGCGCGATGCCGAGGTGCGTCTTGCCGACGCCGGGCGGGCCGAGCAGCAGGACGTTCTCCTTGCGTTCGAGGAAGGCGAGCGAGGCCAGTTCACGCAGCTTGCGCTCGTCGATCGAGGGCTGGAAGGCGAAGTCGAACTGATCGAGACCCTTGTTGTAGGGGAAGTGCGCCCACTGGGTCTTCAGGCGCACGTTGCGGCTGTGCTTAGCCTGGCTCTCGGCTTCAAGTGCCTGTTCGAGGAAATCGAGATACGGCAAGTCTTTACTGGAAGCTTCTTCGGCGAGGGCTTCGAAGCAGTTGGGCAGATGCGTCAGGCGCAGCCGCAGCATGTGGTTGAGCAGGCGTTCAGACTGAAGCGACATGGGTTACCTCCTCACAGAACGACTGGTAGATGGAGAGGGGGCGGAACTCTACTTCGGGAGCCACATAGTGCAGACCGACACCGGGCCCGGGCGTCAGCTCGACGACCGGCGAGGACGTTCGCAGGACCGGCACGCGAGAGCGTCGCGGCAGGCTGGCGTAGTGGCTTGGTTCTACGATCATCTCGCCCCTGCCGGCAGAGAGAGGATGTTCGGCGATCAGATCATGCTGGTAGAAGATCCGGATCATGCCTGCGTCGAGCGGTTCCCGAACGATGACGCTTCGGCCGGCATGCACATGCAGCACGGAGTAGCGGTTACCGCGATAAGCCAGCAGGCAGTCCTTGGCCACCTGCCGATGGCTCACATAGCCGGTGTCGTAAGCCGGCTGCCCGTTCAAGGGCGTCAGCCCTTCGTGTGGAAAGCGCACCAGTGGAACCTCCCGGGTCGTCGCATGCACCCGCCGGTTGGCCTCTTCGCACCAGACCAGCGCCTGCCGGTTCAACTCCTTGAGGGAGTCGAAGACGATGCCCGGCCAGAAGCTCGACTTGATATAGCGGATCGTGGACTCGATCTTGCCCTTGGTCTGGGGCCGGTACGGGTGACAGACTCGCGGCACGAAACCGTAGTAGCTGGCAAAATCCAGCATCTTCGCATGGAACCTTGGCTGCCCGTCGACCCGGTCCAGTACCACCGTCTTCATGTTGTCGGTCAGCACCGTCTGGGTGACACCGCCGAAGAAGCCAAACGCATGCACCATGCAGTGCAGCAGAGTCTCCGCATCCTGCCGCTGGGTGAACTCCACGTACTGCATCCGCGACCAGCACAGCGTCAGCGCAAACCCGTACAGCCGCTTACCCCGTAGTTGCCGAAGTGGCCCCAGTCCATCTGAGCCTGCTCGCCCGGCGCCGTCTCGAACCGGACAAATGCCCGTTCCTGGCCCTCGCTCCGCCACGGCCGAACCACCTTCTTCACCTGCGTCGCACAGCCGGCGTATCCCCGCTTCTGAATCTCGACAAACAACCGCGCCGAGTTCTGAACTCCCAACTCCCAGCGTTCCCGCAGATACGCACGAAACGGATCAACCTTCCAACTCTTCGGTCCTCGTTCGTACTCGCGAGGTGCCTGGCGCAGGTACTTGCGCACCGTCTTGCGATCCATGTTCAGTCGGCGAGCGATCTCGCTGACACTCACTCCGTCGAGATGTAGCTTCTGTATCTCCATGAAACCCTCCAGTCGCACCATCCCAACCCTCCAAGGGTCAGAATGATCGGGTTCGGCCTCAACTGGGGATTTTTCAAGCGACCAATCCGGGGAATTTTAAGATACCGCTGACAAGATGCCACGTTCTCCGCCCCGAAGTCCGTTTCGCTGACCGCGCTTGTCGGCGGCGATGAGCGGGTGCGGGAGGCGCATCGGGAGAGCGTCCGCGTGGCTTTGGGCGAGATCGAGCACTACACCCAGGCGCGAATCGGCAACGTGCATGCCCCGGAGACTACAGGCAAGTTCGCCGCCGCGACTTTCGAGCACGACACGGCGCGGCCTGTCGATGGCTATGCCGCGCCGCAGCTCCACACCCATGCCGTGATCTTCAACGTAACCGAGCGCGAGAATGGGCAGACCCGCTCCGTGCAGTCGCATGAGCTGTACGCCTCGCAGCACTACGGCACGGCGATCTACCGCGCGGAGCTGGCCACACGTCTTCAGAAGTTGGGTTACGAGATCGAGCGCGGCAAGGATGGCCAGCCGGAGATCAAGGGCTACACGCGGGAGTACCTGGAGGCGTCGAGCCCACGGCGGCAGCAGGTGCAGGATTACAAGCGGGAGCAGGGCATCGACGGCGCGGCCGCCGGGCAGATCGCGGCCCACCGCACACGTGACAAGAAGGAGCTACTGTCGCCGGAGGAGGTGCAGCGCCAGCACCGGGAGCTTGCCGGGCAGTTCGGCTATCAGGCCGACCGGGTAGTGGCCGAAGCAGTGGAGCGTACTCAGAAGGTCCAGCAGGAACAGACCCGCTCTCCGGCACAGACGGCACAACAGGCCGTAACGTATGCCCGCGATCACCTGTTCGAGAAGGATGCCGTACAGGACCGGCGTGCGCTCTACGAAACAGCCAGTCAACACAGGTTAGAAGGAGTCAACAGGTCTCTGAGGGGTTACCAGCTAACGCTTCGAGCCCCCTGCACGCCTCACTGCTGCAGAGCAACGTGCAGGGCGCTCCTGGTCGGCTGTGCCCTACACCGCTGCAAGCTCGCCTGCCTCTCTGATCATTGACTCAAAGGTGCTATCCAACCCCGGACGCTCCCAGGCTATTGTCGGATCATTCACGTGCGATCCAATCCGTGCACCCTGGAACAGTCAGGCGAAAGGTGTTGGGCCTCAACGCGTGGCGTAGTGCTTCATGTCATCGACCACCTCATGATTAAGAGATCCTCACGCGCCTTGGCCATAGCCGCAATCCTTTTTGCTACCCGCCGTCGGGGAACTCGCAGCTTCCCCCGCCCTCCGTCGGGCGTTCGGCGCAAACGCTCGCGAATATGCCATCCGCCACCTTGGCCGTGAAGAGGTCCTCCTCCGGTTCGAGCGCGATTTGATCGAGCTCACACAAGGAACCAATCCGATGAGCGCACCTCGGTAACGCGGCGTGTCAACTTGCTTCAAGTAAAATCGCCAGAGCGACTCATTGAAGAGCTCCGCTTCGACCACATCTATGTGGATCTTCGCCTTGCCCATCGCGATTTCATTCTTCACTACGGCGACATGACGGACTCTTCCTCGCTCATCCACATCGCGGTCTGGTCGGCTCCGCCATTCATCACGAAATGGACCGCCTTGGTTACATATCTATTTGTTACCCGCACGCACTCTCGTTATCTACCAAAGAAGAAGAGCCTCCAGGGTCTCGGGGGGTGCCGGGCGTGACAATAAAAAGCCCTGTACGCCGTCGCACCCGAGTTCCCGAAGAACTCTGACTTGGTCTTCATGTTCTATGCCCTTGGCGATCACATGCATATTCAAGCCGTGGCCCATGGAAATGACTGACTTAACCATGGAATAGCTGCGACTCGAGTCGCTGAGCTGTTGAATGAAAGCACGATCCATTTTTAAGGTGGAGATAGGCAGCTGGAGCAGATGCTGGAGAGACGAGTAGCCTGTGCCAAAGTTGTCCACGACAAATCGCACACCCATAGCCGCAAGCTGCGTCATCGGCTTGATGATATCTTCAAAATGTACAATGATTCTCTCGCTAATCTCCATCTCTAGCCACGTTGGATCGATACCGGAAGCGGAGACGACTTCTTGAACCTCAAGGGAAAAGTCTGGATGCATCAGCTGCAATGGAGAGAGGTTGATCGCTATGCGAACGGGGGGCCGGCGTCGTGAGTTCCATACCATCAGCTGGCGGCAGGCTTCCCCGAGGATCCACTTGCCGAGCGGGTGGATCAGCCCGTTCTCCTCTGCCATCGGTACGAAGCGGTCCGGACTGATCGGACCAAGATTAAGATCAGGTACACGCAGCAATGCTTCCATCCCACGGATCTGCCCATCCATACTGTATTGCAGCTGATAATCCAGACGGAATTGTTGTCTTTCCAGCGTGGAACGCATGTGCGCTTCAATTCTTACGGTTTCGCCCGCTGCTGAGGTAATGTCGTCACTCAGCATGACGTGACGGTTTCCTCCCGCACGCTTGGCGCGGTACATAGCGGCATCAGCTCTTCTCCAAAGCTCCAGATTGTCCGTTCCATGATCGGGAAAGACGGCCACGCCGAGGCTGGCGCCTAGGAAGATCTTGTGTCCCTCGATCTCAACTGGAACGGAAAAGACCTGCAGGAGCGCCTTGGCTACGACACCGGCCGCTGCAACACTCTCCACCTCGGCGAGCACGATTGTGAACTCTTCTCCTCCGGTGCGAGCCACTGTATCCATCCCGCGCAGCCGACGGACCAGCATGGTTCCCGCTCGCTTGAGGCATTCATCTCCAATGGCATGGCCGTACCGGTCATTCACGTGCTTGAAGCGATCCAAGTCCAGACAAATGATGGCTGCCCGGTGGCCCCCTTCCTTCGCCGCAACAAGGCCTTGTTTCATTCTTTGCTCAAGTGCCAGCCGATTGGGCAGACCGGTGAGGGCATCGTGGTGAGCCAGCTGAAGAAGTTTGGCATGCAACTGTAGCCGTTCTGTGATGTCTTCAGCAACCACATACCTTCCATGTCTACCGCGGAAGCGGACCTCATTGGCCTGTAGTCGAACATGAATCCGACTTCCATCCTTCCTGAGGTGGACGCAGGCGCTATCCGGATCGTCGCCATAGATAAGGTCTTGGGCACCATCCATATCCTGTTCCGGGACAATGTCGTTCAGGGTCAAGGCCAGAAACTCAGTGCGCGTGTATCCGTACTGATCCTCAGCGCTTTCATTGACCTCTAAGAAGCGCAAGGAATCCACATCATAGATCCACATCGGCAGTGGATTGCCAGCGAACAACACGCGAGCCCTACGCCTGGAGCGTTTATGCAGATCCCGTGTGACGCGTGCTACTGTATCAAGCGGCATATTGTCCTGTCACAGCTAAAGATTTGGCGCTATCTCCCTTGCGACTTCTCGGTGGCATGATCCACAGCATTACTGATGCTCTCGGCTATCGATCTCTGCTCTTCCATCCTCATGCGGTCCTGGTCGAGCGACCCACCTATCGAAAGAAGACCCGGTGTGTGTGCGCTGCGATCGACCGTTGGCAAAAGGGAGTTCGTTGTGACTAGAGTGGAGCTATGGTCCTGGCCTCCTGTAGTGGCAATGGAGTTAACCATCGCTAGGCTTGGCCTTCGGACATAGGCATCCCCCGGTGCAATGGCTCGGATCCCTTCCAGAAGGGCTACTTTCGCCAGAGAACTGTGATCCAAGGAATAACTACGGTCAAAGTAGGCATATCGATCTTCTCCATTGGCGGACCAGTACGTCCAGCTAATCTTTGGGCGGTTAGACAAAAACGAGACCAAGGAACTGAACCATAACCCTTGTGACCCCCCCTGGCTAGACTCAATCGAAGCGGCATCGTTGGTTGTGCCAAATTCCCCTAGGTACACAGGGGCGATCTGTAAATCGCTGATGAAGGCCCAGTGCCTGACCCAAATGTCCTCCAAATCCCATGAGCTTGTACGCGGTGAAAACCAGGGCTGTGGATACTCCACGGGTCCATACTCGTGGGCGGAATAAACGAGATGATTGGGAATCGTAAGCTTCACCGGGGATTGCCGCACCCCCTCGAGATTGGAGCCCCACCAATAGCTGTCCCCGTGGTACTCATCTACTCCCTCAACGATGATCAGGAGATCGCGGTTCTCCTTTAGAATTGCGTTGCCGGCGCGCTGAGCGGCAAGGTGCCAGTCTCGGGCCCCGCCACAATCCCAACATGCTCCACCGCCATCTACGCCATGGGGCTCGTTACGGAGATCAAAGGCAATCACAGAGGTGCTGCTCGCATAACGTCTTGCCAAAGCGGTCCAGTCTCGGAGCCAGATTGACTCTGGATATTCCGGAGTAAACCACAGCCCGTTCTCTTGCGGCCCTCCACCGGAATTGGAGCGGTGATTATCGAGAATGAGCTTCAACCCGATCGACTGTGAGTAAGACACCAACTTATCCAGGACTTCCAGTGACGTAAGACCCTTCAGATCCTGATTGATAGGACCCTTCCAGTCACGGTACCCGACTACACGGGGAACAGTCGGCTTCTCAATCATCTCGTTCGATAAAGGGATCCGGATCACATTGAAGCCGCTACGCTTAACGGTATCGAGGACCTCCTTGTAATCGTGCTCCGTCAATCCGCCAGGTATGCCGTTGGTCGTTTCGAGCCCACTCCAGTTAAGACCAACCATCCTCACCGCGTTACCGTCCGCATCTAATACGGAGGCTCCCAGCGTGTGCCACTTGCCTGTACCGATAGACCGGGAACTCGCAGCTTCGCCCGGTCCGGTAGCGTCCACTGTTGGGACGACGGCGTAAAAGTCACGCGGTGATCCCAAACAGATCCAGGGCACTATTGTTAGCAACGCTGCTATGGCAAGCGGCCGTAAGTGTATTTGGGCTGAAGGTGAGTGCGAGGTCATAAGTGGCTGCTCGACCAATTCGAAGCTGAGGCGTCGTCGTTGTAGCGACAGTGATAAGTTGGCAGTAGAGGTAGGAAAGCTCGGAGACGGGCACTGTTGTGACGTCCGTGTGGCGAACGGACAGAACCTGGGGCACATGAGTATGGCGGATCCGACCTCGTAAACGGTGAGCTGTTCGTCGTGATTGCAGTCTAGGGGTTACGTTCCCATCAATCCCATACCACGAAGGGGGCACGATGTAATCCCGTCGGCGGTCCTGGGGAACCGCTACCTTCGTGTCCCATACCCATTTATTACAACTTCGGGACTATATACGTTCTCGTGGAGCCTCCATAGCATCAGGCTACAAGGGCCATGCGTCCCCCAAACGGTAGACGACCTACAATTCCATCGCGGAGCAACAATGCCCGTTAGGACAGTTCTCTTAGTGTGGTTCATGATTGGTTCGGCGGTAGTGTCTACCGCATGGACGGTTCAGTTCCCAAGTCATTCGTGGTTGCAATTTGCCGTATTCCTGACGGCGATACTGCTGAGCTCCGGGCTCAAGGTTGCGTTGCCCCGCGGCGACGGCACGATGTCCCTGAATTTCCCTTTTCTTCTTCTCGCGATCGTGCAGCTTTCACCTACTCAGGCTATTCTCCTGGCCGCCATATCGACGGCAGCGCAGTGTCGAGTGCGCGTAGTGAAGCTGTTTACCGCGTTGCAAATGGCCTTCAACATCGCTAGCGCGATATGCGCGACGGCCGCCGCCCTGCTAACGTATACATTCGTGTACCGGCACCATACGGCATTTGCACCCGCGCTGGCCGTCGCCGCCGTCGCTTATTTTTTCTGCAGCACAATCCCAGTCGCATTGGTCATAGCCTCTTCTACCGGTGCCAACGCCATCACTTTATGGAAGTCGAGTTTTCCTTGGTATCTTCCCTTCTACATCCTAGGAGCCGTGCTGGCTGCGCTCGCTGACCTGATTAGCGTCCGATTTGGCTGGGCCACCTCGCTGTTGCTGGTTCCTGTGGTTTACACCGTATACCGCTCCTACACAGCCCAGATGACAAGGATGAGGGAGAGGCAGCAGCATCTGGAGGAGGTGGAGGGACTACACCTGCGCACGATTGAGGGCCTGGCAATGGCCATCGAGGCGAAAGATCAGAACACGCATGACCACCTGTTTCGTGTGCGGGAATATGTCACCGAGATGGGTCAGGCTCTTCAGCTCAGTAAATCTGAGATGCTGGCGTTACACACCGCGGCGTTCCTCCACGACATCGGCAAGTTGGCGGTTCCGGAGCACATCATCAACAAGCCGGGTAAGCTGACTCAGGAAGAATTTGAAAAGATGAAAATCCATCCTGTTGTTGGGGCGGACATTCTGGAGAGGGTCCGGTTTCCCTATCCCGTGGTGCCTATTGTCAGGTCCCACCATGAGTGGTGGAACGGGAAAGGATACCCGGATGGCCTCAAGGGGGAAGAGATCCCCATCGGAGCGCGCATTCTTACCGTGGTGGACTGCTTCGATGCCTTAGCGTCCGACAGACCCTATCGCAAAGCGCTGCCGCTGCCCAAGGCTATGGAACTCATTAAGAGCCTTGCTGGTACGCAGTTCGACCCACGGGTGGTGGCAATCTTGGAGCAGTATTATGGGAAGTCGGAGCAGCCAGCTCGAGCGGAAAAGCTGAGTGGTTTCGTGCCGTTGAACACTGGAATCGAAGTGTGGCGCGGCCAAGCCCCCGGAGCGGGTCTTGAAGAAGGCGGAACCGAGACACAGGTGATCGAATCTGCACGGGAAACCGGAGCGGAACGCAGAGGCGATCCATCAAATGGTGTCAACTCTCTCAACCTAATCGCGGCGGCAAGTCAGGAGGCCCAGGCGCTGTTCGAGATGAGTCAATCTTTGGGTAATTCGCTCAGTTTGAATGAAACAATCTCCGTTATGGCATCCAGACTCCACGGTCTGATCCCGTTTGACTCCTGTGCGCTGTATCTTAGGAACGGAGAAAACCTGGTGGCGCAGTATGTGGACGGCGAGGATGCGAAGTGCTTCTCTGCTCAGCCGATCCCGTTCGGCGAGGGTATCTCGGGTTGGGTCGCCCAAAATGGCAAGGCTATCCTCAATGGAAATGCGGCTCTCGAGTTGTCCTATCACAGCAGGCCTGAGCAAGGGGCGGAACTCCACGCCGCACTCTCCGTGCCCCTTTTCGATTTGCAGAAGACAACCGTTGGTGTGTTGACGCTGTATTCGCTTCAGGCAGACTCCTTCTCAAGAGAGCACCTCCGCATCCTGCAGGTGATGGAGTCGAAACTATCCTTATCCTTGCAAAATGCGCTCCGCTTTCGATGTGCCGAGCGGGATGCAGAAACGGACTTCCTTACCAATCTTCCGAATGCCAGACGGCTGTTCCTTCAGTTGGAGACGGAGCTAAGTAGATGTCGGCGCACAGGAGACATCTTGTCGGTCATCGTATGCGATCTCAATTCGTTCAAACAGGTCAATGATCGGCGGGGACACATGATTGGAGACATGCTCTTGAGCTCCGTCGCGGAGGGATTCCGCCAGAACTGCCGGTCCTACGACACAGTTGCGCGAATCGGTGGCGACGAGTTCGTCTTCCTGATCCCGGGAATGGACGAAAAGACCGCACCTGAAAGACTGGCGTCCTTTGCTGCTGCCGTGGCGACGGCTTGCTGGAGAGGAGGCCTAGAAGGCACTGTCTCAGCCAGCCTGGGAGCGGCGTTCTATCCCGTTGACGGCGATACGGCGGAGCAGCTGCTTGCAGTGGCCGACCGGCGCATGTATCTGGACAAAGAGGCACATTATCATCTGGCAGCTAGTGCCGAGATGCCTAGGGAAGCCATAGCGGTATGATGAGGCCCGCCGGTCGGCTGTTTACACGTATGGCCCGGTTCGTCTCTCTCTTACTCATGGCGGCTCTCGGAACGATTGCTCTGGTCCGCTTTGCGCCCGGCTACTTCACGGACGGCCGGGAGATGGATGCTCGCTATGCAGACGAAGCGCGAGCCAATCTGAGAGTCCAGCAAGACCAGCAAGGGTCGATCGTAGTGCTGACACAATCTCTGCTGACCGGATGGTTGCACCGCGATCTCGGTCGCTCGAAACAATACGATGTGCCAGTAGCAGAGCTGATCGGATCTCGTGTAATGGTGACTACTAGACTCCTGATAGGCGGAGTGGCATGTGGCTGGTTGGCGGCTCTCACCCTTGCTCTGCCGCTGAGCGCTCGGCGGGAATCTTCGGGAGAGATAATGATTGCGGGCTCGACCGCAATCTGCTTTGCCATTCCACTCAGCGTACTAGCCACCACGTGCCTACTTACAGATGTCGGAGGCCCGGTCTTCGTCCTGGCGTTACTGATTGGAGTGCGAGAGTTTAAGCTCATCTACAAGCTTCTTCGCCAAACGTGGAGGGCCCCTCATCTTCTTCATGCAAGAGCGCAGGGAATCGTTTTGTACCGGATTACGTGGGCACACCTGCTCCCTGCCCTCAGAACGGAGCTGCTTGCCCTCTCGGCAATGTCATTTGTGATCGCCCTAAGCGCCATCGTTCCCGTAGAGGTTGTTTTCGATGTCCCGGGGCTCGGCCAACTTGCCTGGTCCGCGGCCATGAACCGTGACCTCCCGGTGCTATTGACTGTAACGCTGCTGATGGCCATGTGCATCGGCCTAATCAGTATGCTCGCCGAGCCCGCGCGACGCCTGGGGACACTCCCTTGCGATTAGGTGCTCTGACTCTTTTGGTTGTACTTATGGCAACAGCCTCCCTGGTCCTTGTGCGTTCTCCATGGAACTACTCGACCCAAGATCGTCAACAGATTGGCGCGGGATCGTCCCCGGGGCATTGGTCCGGCACCGATGAACTGGGCCGGGATCGCTCAACGCGAGTTGCGGCTGCTTCGATCATCGGGTTAGCGGGTGCGATAGCTGCCTCCGCTCTCGCAACCTGCATTGCGGTTAGTGTTGGCGTAACCGCCGCCTTTGCGCCGCGGGGCATCGCTGCCGGTCTGCTGTATTTCTCCGATCTGTTCCTAGCTCTTCCCTGGTTATTTCTGCTCATGATGGTACGATCCGCGCTGCCACTGTCTTTGGCTCCAGCACAGTCTGCCGTGGTCACATTTCTTCTGCTGGCACTGCTCGGCTGGCCAGCATACGCCCGACTAGCCTACGCCCGCACCTTCGCATTATTGAACTCGACATGGATGATCCAGGGCCGCGCCTCCGGCCTAAGAACCAAGCAGCTCGCCCGGCGGCACGTTCTGCCCCACCTCCGTCCGCTGGTGTTATCTCAATTTCTGATTTGTATCCCCGCCTGCATTGTTGCGGAAGCGAACCTTGGAACTCTTGGCCTCGGCGTTAGTGAACCGCTTCCATCCTGGGGGTCGATGCTGCTTGCTCTAGAGCACTCCGCCGTTCTCGCCAGCTCTGGGTGGGTGTACTTCCCGATAGTCCTTCTCGTAGTCATACTTATCGTTCTGGAGATGCTCGTCTTTGAGGTATACCAATGATGCTGCGGAACAAAAGTCTCGTTATTGTGGGTGCGTTATCGCTTGTTCCCGCCGGGATCCTCAACGCCCAAGCACCGGCTAGCTCGACTCAAATGTCATGGTCCTTAAAATACGATCCAAAGACTCTGGATCCGGCCAAGGTGGACGACCAGGCTTCGGAGATGGTCCGGTATCTTACTGGCGGTGTTCTCCTACGTCTCAATCGGCGAACGCAGCAGCTGGAACCTGCCCTCGCAGAATCATGGAGCCTCTCTCCTGATGGGCGCCTAGTCGTCTTCCATCTTCGAAGTGGCCTACGGTTTTCGGATGGGTCTCCACTGGGTGTCCTCGATGTCACCTCGACATTGACACGTGTGTTGGACCCAGCCACGGGGGCGCCGGTTGCAGAGGAATTCCTCTACCCCCATGATGTCTCTGTCGACACTCCAGACTCGCTGACGGTGAGAGTCCATCTTCCCAAGCGGGTGGTTTCGATCGGAAAGATCTTTGATGAGATTGCCATCGAACCGGCAAATCGCCCCAGCGCGAGCCAGGTATCAGCTGGACCCTACGTGGTTGCCGAATATAGGCGCGGAGAGTTTATCCGCCTGCAGCGCAATCCTCACTATTGGAGGCGCGATTCCTCCGGAGTACAACTGCCCTATCTCGCTACGTTGCGCCTGGATATTCTGAGCAACCGGGAACAGGATCAGATCCGCTTTATCCGTGGCCAGTATGATTTGATCGACAGCCTACCCGCCGAGAACTACAGCTTCTTGGCCCGGACGGATCAGCAGAGCGTACACGATCTCGGCCCCTCCCTCAACACAGAGCAGCTGTGGTTCAATCAGGCGTCCGGATCGGCCCTCCCTATCTGGGAGAAGGAGTGGTTTCAAAACAGGGTGTTCCGCATAGCGGTCTCTCGGGCTATTCATAGGGCAGACCTGGCTCGCATCGCCTATGACGGACACGCCACGCCAGCCAACGGGTTCGTCTCGCCCGCCAATACAGTCTGGTACAACAGGAACCTTGAAAGTATTCATGAAGACAGTCACCAAGCAATGCAGATGCTCGAGAAAGAGGGGTTTCGGAAGAGCTCTGGAGATCTCCTAGATCGCAACGGACATCTGGTGAAATTCTCCATCTTGACCAACACGGGAAACCGCTCGCGTGAAAAGATGGCCTCTCTGATCCAGCAGGATCTTGCGGCTCTCGGCATGAAGGTTACGGTCGTGACGCTGGATTTCCCAGCGCTGATCGAGCGACTCATGCACACGCAGGCCTATGAAGCGGCCCTGCTGGGTCTGTCTAACGTTGATCCGGACCCCAGTTCAGTGATGAATATCTGGCTCAGTTCGTCACCCAACCACCAATGGAATCCCTCCGAAAAGAAGCCTGCAACAGCCTGGGAAGCCGAAATCGATCAACAAATGCAGCTTCAGGCAGAGACTCTGAATGAGAAGGATCGGAAGCGTGCTTTTGACCGCGTGCAACAGATCGCATTTGATCAACAGCCGTTCACTTATCTGGTGTATCCGAATATGCTCTACGCGGTCTCACCGCTTCTGGCCGGAGTTGAACTGTCGGTGCTGCAGCCGGGCGTCGTCTCTAACATCGACATGATCCACTGGAAGGAAGGACGTTGAGCGAGTGCTTGATGAGTGTCTGTTTAGACGCTGGATACGGCGCCCAGACGGTTCTTGGGGGCGTCCACCTAGAGGTCCAGAGAGGGGAGAAGCTGGGTTTGGTCGGAACCAGTGGAGCGGGGAAAAGCACGCTGGTACTGGCACTCATGGGGCTCCTGCCTTGGCAAAGAGGCTGGACGAGAGGAGAAGTCCTGTTGGAGGGAAAGAACCTCCTCACCATGAAGGAACGGGATGCCCGGCGCCTTCGGGGTAGGCGAATCGCATTGGTGCCTCAGAGTCCAATGAGCGCGCTGAATGGAGCGTTGTCGCTACGTGCACATTTCGAAGAAGCCTGGAAAGCCCATGAGGAAGGACCTTCAAGTCAGCTTAGGCTTCGTCTCAAGGAATTGATGCACCAAGTTCATCTTCCGCCGGAGGATAGTTTTCTGGGGAGGAAGCCCGGGGAAGTCAGTGTTGGACAGGCTCAGCGAGCTGTCATTGCGCTAGCCCTTCTACATCGCCCCGCGCTGCTGATCGCCGATGAACCGACCAGCGCTCTCGATCCGAGCACGCAGGTAGAGATTCTCCAGCTGCTCCGTCAAGTAAATCGTGAGGATGGAACCACGCTGCTCTATATTTCCCATGACTTGCTGTCGGTGTTGCGACTGTGCCAGCGTATGGCGGTATTGGATGACGGGCGAATCGCAGAGTGCCTTCCCGTGATTGGGATTGGCCGAGAGGCCCGCCAACCCGCCACCCTCGCGCTGCTGCGTACCCTTCCGGTGCCTCCTGAAGTTCTACTCGAGCATTTAGCACAGCAACAGACTTAGGGAATCTCTGCACAAGTTTGCATCCACAACCTGATTGATTAGCTTGGAGTCAGTGGTGGAGGGGCGATGAAGCAGCAGAGTCTGGCGGCACAGTCTGTGTTTGAGAAGTATGGGCGGAAG
>JAABUL010001399.1_pt1 | contig 46338 bp, 37 predicted proteins | sample 5559151 | NCBI WGS metagenome assembly JAABUL01 (sample SAMN10711876, study PRJNA513368) | rock metagenome | isolation source: Antarctica rocks | place: Antarctica: Victoria Land, Pudding Butte sud
GTGGAGAAGGGGCGGGTGGTGGGGATGAGGGTGCGGAGGGTGGATTGGAGGCCTGGGGGGGTGGTTAGTGGGGAGTAATGGCCGGGTGGGAGGGGGAGGGCGTACAGCATGGGCGTGTGGCGAAGGAGGAGAGGAGGGAGGCGGTGGCGGTGGGTGCGAATCGCGCTGTCGCCATTTTCGGTGTTTGTAAGGTGATGAGGCGGTCTGAGGGATATGATGGTGGTGATTGTGTGTTATTGTGTCGCCATGATTGTGTGGCGTGTTGATGTATTCACTTCACTCTCCATCTCGAAGTTCGATGGAGTTTCGGCTGGTCCCGCTTAGCTCATGACGTTCGCGCTATTAACGCGTCGGACGTGCATGAGGAAGCTGCTACACTGAACCACGCTTCGCGCCTTCCGCATGTAAATGTAAATGTAACCCGTCACCGCCAATATGCCATCCGACATCCGCTCCTTCTTCGGTGGAGGCTCCACTGCCACGCCACCATCACAACCTGCAGCCGCGGAAACGAGCAAGAAACGGGGGCGAGGCCGGAAAGTGGTCGAGGACGACGAAGACGACGAACCCGCCACCAAGAAGTCGACGCCTCAGAAGAAAGCGGTGAAGAAGGAAGAGGTCAAGCTCGAGGAAACGACGGCCGACGACTTCTTCGGCAACGGCAGCAAGCCCAAGCGCAGTGTGGAAGTCACGAGGTCAAAGGCCAAGAACGACCACATCGAGTACGAGGGCATGGCGAAGAAGAAGGGGGCGAAGGCTACCCCCAAGACTACGCCCAAGAAGGCTGGCAGTAAGGTAGCAGCGACCAATGGAACGGGTAGTGCTCGCTCTTCTGCTCGCAAGACGCAGCCTACCAGCTATGTCGAGTTGGATGAGAATGACTTTCCCGATGATGACGACCTCGATGCTGGCGATGACATCTCCAAGGCTGAGGCCAAGAGGGGGAGGAGGACGGGTGATGACTACAAGGAGGATTCCGAGGAGGATGAGAAGCCTCTAGTGCCCAAGAAGAAGGGACAGAAGAAGATCAAGGAGGAGGATGAGGATGACTTCGCTCCTGACGCTGAGGAAGATGTGGATATGAAGGATGTCAACGACGATGATGATTTCGTGGTGCCGGACGAGGACGAGGAGATCGTGGACAGCAAGCCGGCGAAGAAGACAGCTACTGCTCCCGCCAAATGTCGCAAGCGCAAGTCTGCTGTTATGGACGATGATGACGACGAGGATGATCTGGAGATGGAGCCTGCGAAGCCAGCGGCCAAGAAACGCGCTAGTCCCGCGAAGAAAAGCACGCCGGCCAGCAAGAAGCAGAAGAAGGCCGAGCCCGAGGACAGTGATCAGATGAAGGCCATCTTCGCCAGCATCCCCACCATCAAGGCCCCTTCTCCTCCACCCAAGGGTGACGACAAGGACAAGCCGAAGTTCCAGTACGGCCAGCATGCCAACTCAGCGATGCCGGCCGGTGCCATCGATCTATCGGAGATGCCCACAGGTGAGGAGAATTGCCTGGCTGGGTTGTCGTTCGTCTTCACAGGGCAACTCCAACGCCTCGGCCGCGAGCAAGGACAGACGTTGGTCAAGCAGTATGGCGGTAAAGTTATGGGCGCCCCATCCAAGAAGACCAGCTACGTTGTCCTTGGCGACGATGCCGGACCGAAGAAGCTTGACATTATTGAGCAGCATGGTCTCTCAGTCATCAATGAAGATGGCCTCTTCGAGCTCATCCGTCGTATGCCCGCTAACGGGGGCGATTCGACTGCAGCGGAGAAGAACAAGGAGCAGAAGCAGAAAGATGAAGACAAGATCCGCAAGGCTGCCGAGGAGATGGAGAAGCAGGAACGTGCTGCCGCGTCTGCTGCGAAGCCGAAGGGTAAAGTCACGAACGGTACCGTCCCGACAAGTAGCAGAGATCAAGCTCCCACGGACGGACCAGACAATCGACTGTGGACTGTACGTTACGCGCCTACCCAGCTGAGCCAGATCTGTGGCAACAAGGGGCAGGTGGAGAAGCTGCAGCGTTGGTTAGATGCCTTTCCCAAGAACCAGCGCACAAAGTTCAAGATGGGGGGAGCGGATGGCAGTGGCACTTTCAGAGCAGTCATCATCCACGGCCCACCAGGTATCGGCAAGACAACAGCAGCACATCTGGCAGCGAAGCTCGCAGGCTATGATATTGTGGAGTCAAACGCTTCCGACACTCGTAGCAAGAAGCTGGTCGAGACGGGTCTCAAAGGCGTCCTCTCTACCACAAGTCTGATGGGCTACTTTGGCACACAAGGCTCTGACGAAGCTGAGGCGAGCAAGAAGAAGCTGGTCCTCATCATGGACGAGGTAGACGGTATGTCCGCCGGTGATCGTGGCGGTGTGGGCGCTCTCGCTGCCGTTTGCAAGAAGTCGCAAATCCCAATGATCCTCATCTGCAACGACCGCAAGCTGCCGAAAATGCGTCCCTTCGACTTTGTCACCTACGACATGCCTTTCCGCCGCCCCACAGTGGACATGATCCGGAGCCGTATTAGCACTATTGCTTTCCGGGAGGGTCTCAAGATGTCCCCCAACGTGATCAATGCCCTCATCGAAGGCAGCGGTGCCGACATTCGGCAAGTCGTCAATATGATCTCCACCGCCAAGCTGGACAGCGAAACCATGTCGTTCGATGAAGGCAAAGACATGAGCAAGGCATGGGAGAAGCACATCGTCCTCAAACCCTGGGACATGGTCTCCAAGATCCTCGGCGGCGGGCTCTTCAACCCTGCTTCCAAGAGTACGCTGAACGAGAAGCAGGAGCTCTACTTCAACGACCACGACTTCGCGCCGCTCATGCTGCAGGAGAACTACCTCGGCACCAACCCCCAACGCAGCAACCAGTTCAACAGCAACCCCAAGCGCAAGAACCTCGCCGCGCTCGACCTCGTCGCTGACGCCGCCCACGCCATCTCCGACGGCGACCTCGTCGACCGCATGATCCACGGCTCGCAGCAACAATGGGCCCTCATGCCTACGCACGCCATGTTCTCGTTCGTCCGCCCTGCGAGCTTCGTCTACGGCTCCATGGCTGGGCACAAAACGAACTTCACGGCCTGGCTCGGCAAGAACAGCAACCAAAGCAAACTCATGCGCATGCTCAAGGAACTGCAAGGACACATGCGTCTCCGTGTCTCCGCCGACCGGTACGAAGTACGCCAAACTTACCTTCCGCTTCTCTTCGCCATGCTCGTCCGCCGGCTCGAGAAAGAAGGCAAAGAGTCCGTGCCAGACATCATCGAGTTAATGGATGAATACTACCTCACCCGCGAAGACTGGGACGCGGTCCTCGAACTCGGTCTCGGCAAGGACGACCAAGAGACTGTCAAGATCGAATCTCAGGCTAAAGCGACGTTTACACGGCTGTACAACCAACAGTCGCATCCGCTTCCTTTTATGAAGGCGTCCCAAGTCGTGGCGCCCAAAGCCGCGAAGAAGGATAAGCCGGATCTGGAGGAGGCGATTGAGGAGAGCGATGAGGAGATTGAGGCGCCGGATGCGGTGGAGGAGGATGGGGAGGGGGATATTAGTAAGGATAAGTATATTAAGGCGCCGAAGAAGAAGAAGGCTGCGGCTGGGGCTAAGAAGGGGGCGGGGAAGAAGAAGAAGGGCGATGATGAGGATGATGAGGAGGAAAATGAGGCGCCCAAGTCGAAGGGCAAGGGGAAGGCCAAAGCGAAGGCGCCGGCGAAGGGGAAGAAGTAGGGGAACTGGTGTGGGATCATGGGGTTTGCTCGCTCGCCGACTTCGCGCAGAAGTGATGGTGTGGATGTTGGAGGATGCATGAATTGAGATGGTAGTGATATCTGCCACTTGCGCATTCTAGATCATGTACATATGCATACTGTGATCGCACTGCGCGTTCTTTGCACCCTTGGTATCTCATCAATGTCATTTGGTGCGCCTAGCTGTACCCACTTCCCCGTCATGTAGCTACTCATCAATGTCGGTTCCCCCTCTTACTCTGCAAACCATGCCTCGCACCTCCACGCGCACTTCCACCTCCACGTCCCCCTCCGCCTCCGCGTCCTCCGCCACCCCTCGCGAAACCACCTCTCCCTGATCCACCTCTCGCACCTCCAGCCCTTCCAGACCCACCCCTGGCAAACCCACCCCTCACCTTCCTCACCCCTCCATCATTCCCACCACCCGGTGGCCCACGCACCTTATCACCCCCCAGCGCCCTCCTCATCGGCCTCGTCTTCCCACCCCTGCCCCGCGGACTGGCATCCAGCTTCTTCTTCGCAGCCAAAACATCCCCATCATCAATGTCCATCTCATCGCCATCTCCAGCACCCCTGTTATGCTTAAACTTCAGCTTCCGCTTCTGACCCTCCTGCGGCGCATCTCTGCCTTTGATAGCGTTGACATAGGCGTTGATACCACCTTCTAACGTCCCATCGCCCGGCTCCGTCATGCCGTGGTCGTCGAACTCCATCACATCGTCGTCAGAGTCTTCGTTGAAGACCAGCTTGCCATCGAGATCAGTCTTAGCCTTCTTTGTCTTGCCCTCAGGCACAGCACGAGCTTTCCCAGGTTTTGTCGATGAAACGTGAGCGAGTGCCCGGCGGTCGAGGAGATCGAGCGGTTCTTCGTCGTCTTCGACGATGTATTGTTTTGACTGCTGCTTGGCTTTTTGGCCCTTGGCTGCCGCGCGACCGAGTACTTCGTCGTCTGAGATGTCCGAGCCAGAGTCGTTGTCTGAGCCGGAACCGTAGACAGCTTCATCGTACTCGCTCTCGAATTTGCCTCGTTTCCGGTCGTCGGTCTTGTCGTCTGCGTCGTCTTCCGCTGTCCGACCTCTCTTCTTGCGCTCTCTTGTCTTGCGGATGTTGGTGATGAGCTTGCGATCGTCTTCGGGAGTGAACTTCTCCACGAGATCTGCGCCAAATCGCCGGATCATGCGCTCGAAGATGTGCTTGACTTTGGCCTTGAACTGGGCTTTGTGTTCGTGGCTCCATGTGATGAGGTTGGGGATAAGGGTAGGTAAGCGCGGCTGCAAGAGCTCCGTAGGCAGTGAGATGACGCAAACTTTGACGAAGCCCAACACAGATCGGACGATCTCACGGTTATTCGATGTCAAGAAGAGGTCCATGGTCTGCACAAGGTCTGACACAGTTTCCTCACTCAGCTGTGTTCGGAAGTCGTAGAGAAGTCGTGTAAGTGCAGTAATTGAAGCCGAGACCATGTGCGGCGTGGAGCCCGCCAGACCGGCAGACACCATGGTGAAGTACTCCTCGAGGCTGGCTGGTGCGGAAGGCGCATCTAGTGACATGTGCGGTACCTTGGAGTTGATCACCGTGCCACCGTCAGCCATCTTCTCTGCCATCAATACCAGGAGATCGAACGCTGCAGTTCTCGCCTTTTCGTTCACCTCCTTGGTGCTGATGACCACCTCTGAAAGTACTGAAGGTATGAAGTGCAAATCCGCGGTAGGCAGAAACGGAACAACTCTAGCAATCGAGTCCAGCCGATCCCGTCGGGCGGGTGCTGAGACTTTGTCCGTGGCGGAAAGAAGAAGTTGCTGAAGCTCTTCACTGCGCTCCTGAAGTGCTTGTCGGCCGATCTCGCTTTCGGACAGACGAGGTATCAGCTTGTATGCCTTCTTCTGCAGCTGTGCATCGTCGTCCTTGATAACGATATTTGCTGCCATACTGAAGAGCCCAGCAAAGCTCTCTCGCGGGAGGTAGATCGACATGGTGATGATTAGATCCATCAGTGTGTGAGAAGTAGGCGGCATTTTGTTCTTGGCCTCATCACTGGAAGGCTGTTTCTTCTGCTTCTCGGCCGGCTTTGCTGCCTGCTCTGCAATTGCGGTTTCAAGCATGCCTCCCACACGCTGAAACGTTTCCATCAGCTCTTGTGCCGGCGTGATGCTTAAGAAAGCATTGATACACTGCAGTAGATTGCCTCGGTTGTGTGGAAGTGTCTGACTGTAGACGTTGAAGAGCACAGCAAGGAGGTTACTTGCGAGGCCAGCAAGATGGTCGAGGTTAAGCTTTGCTTCTGCCCTCGTGACCCGGCCTTGCTGAATGATGTTCTCGTCGCTTTCAAGATCAGCAATCGCTTTGTTGGTATCTACCACATTCTGTAACGCTTTGCAGATATCGGTCCTCAGGTTTGGCTGTTGGTAAAGTAAGTTACTGATCATTTCTGCGAAAGGCTGATCGAACTGCTCTCGAAGGTCCAGCGGCAGCTCGCAGTACCCTGGCAGACACGACCATATCTGGCTTATGACAGTCTCGAAGATCTTGATGTCCATAGTCTTCTCGGCGTTGCCATGGTTGAGCACTCGCTGGAACATCGTCTCGCTCAACGGTACTAGCTCCGAGCGGAAATGTGCGAGTCGAGTGTTGCTCACCGAACCACGCATCAGTGGGAGCAGCCATGCCCGACCTGGCTGCCCATCAACAGGCTTTGCGAGGTTTAATGGGATGATTGCGAGGACATTGTCAGGGCCCATTGCTCGGATGGCAGCGTTCAGCAGACAATCAGCCTCCTTTTTGCCACTGAAGGACTCGTTGCCTCGCATGTCCCCAATACTCTTGACTACACTTTCAAGGAGCGGATACGACCGCCATCTGAGCACTTCGAAGGCTGCTGTGAGGACGTTGAAGACTTCCATCCAGGCCGACTGGAACTTGACACTCAGCAGATCTTGCAAGGTCCGGCCCACCTTCTCCAAAATCTTGTCGTCCATGATCGACGAGTCGAGAAGCACAGCATCCGGGATGCAAGTATGTAGAAATGAGATCAGACATTCTGACGCTGAGACGCGGACGTTGTGCGAGGAAGCCGTGAGAAATCCCGAGATCTTACTGAAGAGATCTGGTAGCTTTGAGAAGGTCTCTTCGGGTTCGATCTGAGCAGACACATCATAACCTCTGCTCAATACTGCGATCCACGGTGGAAGTAATTGTGTGTCGTTCTGCGAAGGCTGGAGCTCCGTGATGGCGTCAAGTAGCTTGGGCAGCTTTGCGGAAGATACCTCGTCTGCCATTCCAGCAAAGATGATCTCAAACACTTCAAATGCTGCCATGGTAAGGAACTCATTACTGCTTCTTGAGATGTTGAGCAGAACTTCGCACAGCGCATCAATCTTCCTGCTCGGCCACCCGTTCTCCGCAGACGCAATGGTCTTCACCAGTTGTAAAGCGTGCATGAGTTTCGGGTCATGGTCTTGCTGGTCCTTGCTCTTGTGCTTCTTCCGGCGGCCGGCGGCCTCTTCCGCTGCGGTCTGCAGCCCTCGTAGTGCTGTCTCGGCGCACATCTCACCTACCGGATGGTCAAGTGACGGACTTGGCGGTGGATGCTTCAGAACACTGCTGAGTGCGTCTTGCGCTCTTTTCCGAACTTTCGGCCGTTGGTCTAGAGACAGCGCAAGCAGGCCGCCCACAGCACCTCTCGGACTGCTCGAAGACTGCGGTAAGGCCCATGACTGCGAGTCCTGAGCGAGTAGAAGCGACTCCAGACATCCTATACTCGCTCTCAAGAGTGGCGCCTCCGCGTCCGGGCTGGTCAAGGTCGGCGCAAGAGTCTCAAGTATCTGTGGAAATTTTGAACGCAATAGAGGCGCCGGGACTTTACTCGTTATGATGTCCAGAAGGTAAACCACCGCACTTGCACCCTCCTTGTTCACCAAGCCCTTCTCGTTCGAGATGTACTGGGTTAACAGGCTGAGAAGCGCAGCGAAGTAGGCAGTAGGTGTGAGCTCGCTGTTCTGCGATCGCAGAGTGTCCTCAATCGCATTCAGCACCACGGCAGTCTGCTGCTGATTCTGTAGCCGCGGCGACGAGCGGATCTTATCGAGTCTCTCCATCGTCTGCGACCTCAAGGAATTCGAAGACTTTCGATCGCTGGACATCGAAAAGTTCTAGGTGCTCTAACATTTTAGAAAACCCAATCTAATCAGATGAGATAGAAGCAGGATCACGTGACTGGCGGTTCGCGTGGCTCTGTGGTTGCGCCGATGAACAGGTTACACGCTTCAATACAACGAGCATATATCAATATGACTGGGAGAGTAAAGTGATTGATGCACTTTGAGGAGTATTACTATTAATGAGCTTGCTACGCGACTTATCGTCCCTTCGTTCCAAAAACTCCAGCGCTGGGTATATCATAACACGCCTTTTCCACTCCCTATCAAAAGCACACGAGGTCCATCCCCGTTGGTATCATTCTCCGCGTCGATCTAACAGACAGCAATGGACGGTATTAACGCGCACTGAACCGACATCTAGTAGTTGGTCGCGGTGTTGCTGGTGTTGTTGTAGCCGTATGGGTTGCTGGCGGCAGTACCAGTCGGCTGGGTATAATATCCGGTATGGGTGTTGGTGGTCGTGGTGTGGGTACCGTTGGTGTGAGTGCCGTTGGTGTAGCCGTTGGTGCCATTGGTGTAACCATCTGCAACAACTGGCGATGTAGCGTGGCCCGCCTCAGCGTCCTTCATGTGGGTCGTGTCGGTCTTATTCTTGCGGCTGAAGAGACCTGGCTTCTTGCCGGTACCAGAGGTGTAGTTGTTGGATGGGCTTGGGCCGAAGCGCTTCTCCTTGCGGTGATGACGGACAAGGAGCACCTGCATAGCTGCGGTGACAAGAAAGAGGAGAGCGCCAATGATGGAGACGGCAAATGCGGCTGTGTTGAGTCTGCATGCAAGTCCGAGGTGGACGGCATAAGTGACGTTCTGGCCCTGGCCACCGCCGATGCCATTCGCGCCAAATCCGTTGTCTGCGTTCGCTGGGCCGCTGCCAATTGGGGTGTTGACGTTGCCCTTGCACGAGTGCGCACCGTCGCGTGTCAGAACCGCGATCGCAATAAATCCGGCGGCGAAGAGCACGTCGAGGACAAGGGCGAGGAAGGCGAAGAATGCGATTCCGCCGAGGCAGCACGTCAACACGATGGCGAAGATCAGGTAGAGAACCGCGGCGCCGGAAATACCCTCAACAGCCTTCTGCCATTGTGCGATGGGGTCGTTCCTGTCGGCTTGCACGGAGAGGAAGTAGCTGTAGACTCCGAGGATGATGCCGGCGCAAAGGAAGATCACAATGTAGAGGAAGGTCTGGAGTAGGCGCTGGAAGCCGCCTTTGATGAGTGCCATGTCGCCGGTGTTGTCGCTGATGCGTATTGCTGGGTGAAGTGATGGACAGGAGAGAATTTGGTTGGAAGAAGTGCGTGATACAAGTGAAGAGAAACTTGGTGATGAGCCGTTCCAGATTAATCAAACGAAGGCCAAGATCGGACGTCATCACGCAGAGAAAGGTGCGACCCAAGCCACACGATCGACGCCGCCAATCTACTTACTTTTGATGACCGACCAGTCAGAACGTAGTGTCATGCAACGTCTTGACTACTGTGGCGGCTCGTGAAAACTCAATCAACGATTTCGTGCTGACCCTCACGCAAGCCTGTGGCTGAGAATTGCTTAGGCCGGCACTTGACGAGAAGCAATGAACTCTACCCGCGGCGATCAAAGCCAGAGTGCGGCACAAACAGGGCAGAGGAGATGAGGTCCAGCGGCGCCGTCACTGGTGTTTCAACCTGGGCCAAAGTCTGCCAACTTCCGACTTGTTACACAACACCATATGGCACGACAGATGTCGAGACCAGCAGCGTGATGATCAGTCGTGTACACATTTTATCATGCGGCTTGCTGATCAAGCCCGGCTCTTCCGGCTTGCTGGAATCGAGGAGTGTAGCACAATTGCGCATGATATTCTCCGAACGGATCCTTCCCGTGATCCGCTGGGGCCCGACATGTGATCATTAAAAACCACCAAGGTGTACGGAGCACGAGAACTTTCATCTTTTCTCCTGCTTGACCAGAATGTCAACAGACTGCACAAGGGTCTGAATCATCACTCGACGAATGCATCCCCTATACTCCGTATGGCAATTTCATCTCCTTTCTTTCAAATTCTCACATTTCTCCTGAACCCTTCACTAATATCTTGACCTGATTCTCTTTATCTTTTGTCCTCGGAAAGAACCTGTTAGTATGTGTCTCCTATATCTCGGTCGAGGTTCTGCTCATCGGAGAACGTACCATTGATCAAGGTCATAAACCCTTCGTCCAGCACTTGATCCAACTCAATCCGCTTCGTGATCATTTTGTGGCACTTATCAAGTCTTCCGTCTGATATCGCTTTGATCACTTCCTCATAGTCCCCCTTAACATACGTGGCAACACCCATGTATCCCCTCTCGCGGAAATTGAAGTCATTTGGCCACAACTTGACATGCTTGTCCCAGATGGCGATGTTGACGAGGGTGCCTCTCGCACGAACGGCAAGAATGGCTTGATCCATACCCTGTTGCACACCTGCGCAGTCGAATGCTACGTGGACACCAGAACCGCCACACAGCTCTCTGCATCTGGCCACAATATCCTCTTTCGTTGGGTCGAGGACGATGTGCGCGCCAAAATCTGACGCGTATTGCTTGCGCATGGCAGAGACTTCGGAGACGAAGATCTGTGGACAGCCACGAGCTCGAAGGGCCTGGACAACCGCCAGGCCAATTGGTCCTCCACCAAGGACCAGGACCGAGTCTGTTGGCTTGAAGGGAGAGATGTTGACCGCGTGCCATCCGACTGCTAGAGGCTCGACGAGGGCTATTTGCTGCATTAGCAAGTCCCCGAAGCACACTTTAATCTCCGCTTACCTGCTACATCCAATGGAACATTGTTCGGGAGCGGGTACACCGCGTACTCCGGAACGACGATGTGCTCCGCAAGTCCGCCACCCCAGCCGCTGAGTCCGATGAAACCATTATTGGTACAGCAGTTGATCAGCCCGTCTTGGCAGGCACCGCAGTCTCCGTCGTATATGATCGGCTGGACCACGACTCTGTCCCCAACTTTCCAGCTTTCCGACACGCCTTCGCCGAGCTCTTCGATTCTTCCTGCAAATTCATGACCAAATGTCAGGGGCACGTTCTCTCTGCCAGCGCAGAAGGGTATGATCAGTTTACGTCTCAGAGAAGGGCTATATCCTTTGAGCATACCCTGTAATCGGATGCGGCGTCGTGGGACACAGATTCGGGCCACCCATGTACTCGTGAAGGTCAGTGCCACAGATCCTGCAAATCAGATGGTTCAAAGGGTCAGTAATACCTCAGACAAGACAGGGCCTCAGATACGAGGGACACCAGCGCTTACCCACACCACGCAGGCACGATTTTGATCTGGCCGGCACCGCATTTGGGCTCCTCAATGTCTTCGAAGCGCAGATCCTCCTTGCCATGGAATCGCACAGCCCGCATCTGCTTGTCCGACTTGGGCGCGGGCGTGTTCTCCACGGCGTTGTTGCCGTCTTGCGTAGACATGATGGGAAGAGCTTCGCGTGATGTTGGGAAGAAGGTTGGCCGTAACAGGTTTTTTGAACGGAAAGATTGAAAGAATACCTACTGCAATTTCTCACGACACATATGACGAAGTGCCACGCGACTCGCGACCAGATATAGTCAGTCGCCATGGACGACAAGGAGCGCATGTCCACGAAGAGGAAGCCGATGGAGCCAGGAGAGCGGGGCAACTTGCCCCTCAATTTTCGACGACAAGCAACTTTCGCCAGATAGCCGAAGGCATTTCCACAAGAACCTCGTTCGCGAGAAGGATGGACGAGAACGAAGATGCCCTGCGATGCTGTCGACCAAGCGATACTGTCGACCAAGCGATACTGTCGACCATGGACATGTCTGATTCGGGTTCGAACGGTAACTCTTGCGAAGTCGGAATCGGCGGTAAAGTTTCCTCTGTGTGACGACGCTGGCAACTCCACATCTCACGTCATGCAGAACACACTTCCTCCCCACTATGGAGTCAGGTACTTTCAAGAGTCTTGGGCGATCAAGAGTCTTGGGACCATCCCACTTGACGACCATTGGATTGTGCTGCAGGATCCTATAGATAGGCTATCAATACCCAAAACCCGTGGGAGGAACTCTACCGAAGCAGCATGTCGGGCGAAGCTGATAGGACTGTGGTCCGGTAGCCGGTAGCTGTGCAAGCTACGTCTGCTCTTGCTAAGAGTTGGGGGTCAATCAGAGATCATTGACGATTGGTGAGCTCATCAGGTACAGAAGTTTTTCCGACGCGATCCAGCACACGTTATTTTCCATTTGCCTAACTTTTCTCCATTTCTACACTCTCATCTTTGATCCATTGAAACTCAATTGAACCTCACACACAACCGCAAAGATGCCTTACCCAAACGAAGCCACTGGATTCATGATTGATGACCAGAAGAACTGGCAAGACTTCCAGAAGAAAGAGGTTCGCAGCTCACCACTTCACACCTCAAATTCTTACTGACCCATTGCACCCACAGTTCAAGCTCAAGCAGTTCGAGGACCGCGACATTGACATCGCCATCGAATGCTGCGGCGTTTGCGGCTCCGATGTCCACACCATCAACGGCGGCTGGGGCGACTGCCCACTGCCCATCTGCGTCGGCCACGAGGTGGTAGGCAAGGCGATCAAGGTCGGCAAAGACGTCAAGACCATCAAAGTAGGCGACCGTGTCGGTGTCGGTGCGCAGATCGGCGCAGACTTGACTTGCAACAACTGCAAGGCGGATCAGGAGAATTACTGCCCCAACAGCATTGACACATTCGGCGCACCATACAAAGACGGCACCATCTCGCAGGGTGGCTACGCCAGCCACATCCGAGCACACGAGTACTTCACCTTCAAGATCCCAGACGCGCTTGAGAGCGAGGTCGCGGCGCCCATGCTGTGTGCTGGAGTCACAGGTAATGCTGCTTCAAACCCGAATACCCCCTTGACAAGCACTAACAACCCTTCCAGTCTACAGCCCTCTGGTACGACTAGGCGCCGGACCAGGCAAGAAGATCGGTATCGTCGGTGTTGGCGGTCTCGGCCACTTCGCCGTCATGTTCGCCGCTGCTCTTGGAGCTGAGGTCTACGTCTTCAGCCACAGCCCCGACAAGAAGGAGGATGCGCTGAAGATGGGCGCCAAAGAGTTCGTCGTCACCACTGGCGACGAGTGGTACAAGCCGTACAACTTCGCTTTCGACTTCATCCTCAACACTGCCGATGCCGTGCACAAGTTCAACATGTCCAACTATTTCTCCATGCTGAAGGTCATGGGCCGCTTTCACTGTGTTGGATTCGGTGATGAGCCTCTGCCGACTATGATGGCGCAAGGTACGGCATACACATATCTCAAGATCCGCATTCGGCACTGACATCTTTCCCCTAGACTTCGCACCAAACGGCTGCTACTTCGGCGCCTCGCACATCGGTAACCGCCCTGAGATGATCTCTATGCTTGACCTGGCTGCGAAGCAGAACATCAAGAGCTGGATCGAGAAGGTGCCGATCAGCAAGGAGGGATGCGCAAAGGTCGTCGATGGTGTTGCGAACAACAAGGTCCGCTACCGGTACGTCCTGACGGAGTACGATGCTGCGTTCGGAAAGCGTGATTAGATGCTGTCGTCTACGAGATCGTCTGATGAACCAGCCATTTCCGGCGAGGTCGAAGGGCGGAGTCGCGGAGCATATATATGGCTATAGTCAATATGAGGCGTGACGATCACACTTTGTCGAAGACCTTCCTTAGTCCAGTATTCTGTTCCACCATAGCATCAAACATAGTAGTTGTGTGAAAGTAAAACGTGATGTAGTTGGAGCATTGCTTCCGAACCTTGCAGAGACATTGGGACATTGGCAGCTCGGCTAATTTTCGGGTTTACTCACTCTTTCGGAAAGAGCTCCCGGACGACAACCTCATCGCTGCTCAAGCTTGCTACGACAAGACACAATTACACCCACTTCCACACCCACGACCACCCACAATGCTCGCCAGCCGTGCCGTCGCCCGGAGCGCCCGTGTGGTAGCTCCTCGCTTCTCCATTGCGGCCACACGAGGCTACGCCGAACCCGCCAAAAGCAGCGCAGAGGTTAAGCCTCCTGTCCAGGTCTTCGGCCTCGATGGCACCTACGCCACCGCTCTTGTACGTCCGGCAATACCTCAATGGACACCAAGTATGCTATGATATGCGATTTGAGCTAACACGAAGGTATGGGTAGTACACCGCAGCCGCCAAGACCAATTCCCTCGACGCCGTGTCGCGCTCGCTCGATAACATGTCCGCCACCTTCAAGCGGGACACGCGCCTGCAGAGCATCCTGACCGCGCCCACACTCAGCGTCGAGGACAAGAAGCAGATCGTCGCCGAGATCCAGAAGAGCATCAATGTTACGGACAAGACCAACACCGTGCAGAACTTCCTGAACACCTTGGCTGAGAACAACCGCTTGAGCGTGCTTGAGGGCGTGTGCGAGAAGTTCAACACGATCATGAGCGCTTCGAGGGGAGAGGTGGAAATGACGATCACGAGTGCGTCGCAGCTGGACCAGAAGGTGGTGAAGCAGTTGGAGCAGTCGGTGCAGAAGAGCCAGTATGTTGGGCAGGGTAAGAAGCTGAAGGTGGTGCCAAAGGTGAGTTGCGATTGTGCTATACACATGAAGAAGCGACTAATATGACTGTGCAGGTCAACCGAGAGATCCGTGGCGGCCTGATCGTCGAGATTGGCGACCGCACCATTGACCTCAGTGTTTCCGGCAAGATGGCGCGGATGAACAAGCTCCTCCAGGATTCTTTGTAGATATGTAGTAGTAGACAGTGGGCGGATATGAGACGGGTCTTCTTGCGTGTACAAATCTGTGAGCAAAAATTTCTCGATACATATATCTCGGTACGTATATCTCACGAATCTGTTGAGATCTGATTCAGACTGAAGTTGCTGGAGAATTCAACTCCTGGTATCACTGCTCCTCATCGTAAGTCATCCATGCCTCAAGGTTGCGCCCCCTCACGGTAAGGTGATGCGCAAACAGGTACAGAACCTGCAAATCCACAAAACATAAGACTCTCGTACAGCTCTCTCATACGTGCAACGAGACTGGCCTCACACCCTTACCCTCCATCCCCATCCACAAATCCTCCAAACATTTGACAAAAGCTAACCTCCCAGCCGGCACTGGGAGGAAGACAAATCCCTCTGAAATGGGATTTACTCGTATTACCTTCTGCTAACGGTGCAGGCATCGGGGATTGGTTGCCCGGAGGGATCGAATTCATCGTCGAATGGGATTTGCTTGCACCACACAAGGGACCCTCTTGAATTGATCTTCTCCTAACGGTGGAGACTTCTGCTATGGTGGGCAGGCAACAAGTCTGACGAATCGAACTTGGACTTCCGCTAAGCTTTTGAACTAAGTCATGGCCGGTCATGACATGCCCAGCTTGCTTCAATAGTGGTGGGACGTTTGATTAAGTATATATGCGCTTACGTGGTGCTGCCGGAGTTGGGCTGGTGGGCGCGATGGGCGGGCGACGTCACTTCATGATGGTGGGTGTTCGCTACATGGGGGTCCCAGGGCAGGGCAGGGCTGGCGACCTGACTACGTTCGACAAATGAGAGCAGTCTATGCGGGCTGGATCGGCCAGCGGGGCTGGAGACACGAGCCCACCGTCTTCCTACTCCTTCCTAATGCGTCTGCAATCTTCATGTGAAGCTATGGTCAAACTCCCGAGGAACTCGCGCTCTTCGAAGGAGGAGCCAGGACCGATTTCAGCAACAATACGACCTCCAATGGATTGCCTTCCAAGGAGAGTCTCCGTTGATGGAAGGCCACCGACCCGCCGCTGTCAACAAATCCCCGAAACCAGAGCCGTTGGCACAGGACATCTTCGTATTGCAGGTATCAGGAATGGGTCTGAAGACGGACACCACCACGATTACGACACAGCTGAACCTCTTGCTTGGACAGCTTGAGACAGAGACTGCGCACTGGGGATCTTTATTGAGGAGATTGCAGCTGTGGAACACCTCGTGCTTTCAGGGATATTGAAGAAGATACTGCTTGCTCGACATCTTGTACGAATATATGAGTACAATGTTACGTCTAATGCTGATGTGCAGGGCATGCTAGGCAGGCGCGACCGTGTCACATCATGAATAGCAGATGATGCGACTTTACTAGCATGCCTAGACATATGACAAACTCGGAGCAGCTGAGCCAGACATCAGGTCTACATTCTGGGCACTCCTTCCGTGTTTCCAACATCAGATCTACAACAACATCATGACTCTCAGTGTCCAGCCAGTGGCTCATGCAGACGTATCCACATGGATTACCTCACGCACTCTGTCACGCTTTGGATGGCCGTAGTGCTGGAAGAACTGGAGTATCAGTGTGGGCGGCCCGGAGATCATCAAGAATGTCCCAGTCTCTGCAAGCATACGGATTTCAAAGTCTTGCCGCTCTTCGGCTATGAGATTCGCAGACGTTAGATCAAGCTGCGGTCGCTCAAGAGCCGCCAATGTACTCAGCAGCTTCAGAACAAAAGGCAATGCCCAAAGTACGGCGAGCCACGACTTCCACAAGGAAGCAACGGCAGCTGCGGTGGCCAGGCCGGATTTCGGTTGCGAGGACACCAAACAGCGTTTTCATTGAGGATGCGTTGCACTCCTCGCCAATGGCTTTGGACGATGTTTGTCCTCTGCCCAAGCACTTGCTTGCACTCTTGACGCTGAGGTTCAAGTGTCTCACAGCAACACGTGCCCGAAGCGGTGTCGACTCCATAATATTTTGATCCTTCTCCGCATCCAAAGGTTTCTGAACTACTGGCGCGAACGGCATTAAGGCCATAACCTTGGCCCAGATGTTGTTTCTCGACGGCTCATTATGCGTAGGCAAGCTGCAACTATCATGGCCATGCAGAGTGTACGAGCAGCCCGAGTCAGGGAAGAACGGACTCCCAAGCATATGCCCTCGTTCTTTCCCTTGAACAGGCCATTGTGATGGACCCTGTCAAGCGCGTTCAGAACGGCTTTGTATAGAGGCCCTCCAGATGGAAGCAAGACTGCTAGCTGCGCCAGATGAGCAATGAGTAGGTCGAGGTACGCTCGCTGCGGCCAAAGAAGTCTATTCAACGAAGCTGTTGTCGCTGCTTCTGCGCCGATATAGCCTAGCACCGTTCCAAGAGCGTTGATGGCATTGTTTGGTGCGCTCGTCTGCGTTGCCATTTTGCAAGACTAAACGGGTTGAATGTCTAACGAAGGAGCTGTAAGCCAGGTGTAGCAGGGTCGCGAGGTGCTGGAGAAATGGCATGCCCGCGGTAAAAGTATACACACAAAGATTATGCTAACTTAGGCGCGGCTTCCTATAGAGTCAATTAAAAAGCGCCTCGCCATTCTGCAGGGTGAGTACTGAGCATAGCCGGCTGAGCGGTATTGGAGCCTCAGTAGAATAGTGTTGCAAAGTTGAAGAATGTATTCGGGCACTCTTGCAGTGGTGGCGTAGCTCCCACCTTTCTCTACCAGCTAGCACGATTGTTGATGCTGACCGCGAGCTCTCCACTGGGCCGTGTGGGATGGAGTCAGTATGCGAGACGACAGCCCAGACCTTCATGTCATGGCGTTATCACTCTCCGAAAATTGAAACATGCAACTTGCGAACGGTTACAACGAGCCATCTCGCGGAACGAGTTTGTCCGCACGACTTACGCCATGTTTTTAAAAAGGATCGCTGCATACTTATTAGGACTCATGACTGGAGCCTGCCTCTGCACGGCACTGGAGTCAGTACACTTCCCATTCTCCAACCTCCCATGTCTCAATATCTTGAATCTGGTCTGGTTGACTGACTCGAAAGTCTCCAAACTTTGCATACCTCGTTGGTGCGTCATCGAAAGGGTCCGTCTTGATCTCCATCAGGATCACGCCCTTGCAGATTCCTCGACCGCTTTCCCTGATGCAAATTGCGTGTTTCATGAAGGAAGGGGCCAGATCTCTCAAGCGCTGATGCAAGTTCGCATCCGTTTCCATTTGGCATTCGCGCGAGTCACCAGACGGAAGTACCACATCGGCCACCAGGGTTTGATCGAGGCCTTCATCTAGCTCAGACTCAGTCGAAGCCACGATACCAAATTCGGGCATCATGACTCTGCCATCATCAGCGATCCACCAGCTTGCCACACTGGTATGATCATGGCTGTCAGAAGTGCCCCCCCACAGTAGACTTTTTGAGTCGGGCTCGCGAGCATCAAACGGAAACATTGTTCCTGCTACAGCAAGCTGTATAATGCCGTCGTCCCGTCTCAGAAAGACGTTGTCGAAGCAGGATAGCTAAGACAGATTGTAAAAAAGTAAACCACCAGTCAAGCTTCGCACCTCTCTCAAGAATTCGACTGCATACTGATTGACGACAAGGTGTTGCTCGGGGTCGGTGACCTCTTTATACCAGTCTGTCGCACCGATCACCGACATAATCGCTTCTGCACGGCGCTCTGAGCAGTGACGTCGGCTACCAAGAAGCAGTGGATCTAACGGATTAGGGTCCAAGAGGGGATCGAGTCCGGAGCACATTAGAAGTACCAACAGATCTTCCAGGTGTTGATTGCTTTCTGCTGTGTTCACCCGTTCTCGCGCGCACCAATTTACAGCTAGGATGGTATCGAACGTTAAGGGCATGCCTGAAGGCATCTTTAAGATCTCCCAGCTGCGGTTGCACAGTAGCATATCAGGGCGGAGGTAGAGTTCCTGCAGCGTCCAAAGCGATGTGAACCAACCATCCGAGGACTCGAACTCATGGAAGTGCGGCTTCAAAACGTCGTTGTTATGCGAAAAACCAGACCAAAGCCGCGCATTAGTTGGAAGAGAGTTGCGTCGTAGCGCGTAACGGATGATGTGACCGATGCTCTCACCATCGAGGCTTTCGGAGTCCAGCCAGAACGAGGCTAGAAGCTGTAGAGCGAACGATAGGCCACTCCAGTCTTCAACGTAGTTCAGCCATGCGACAGCGCGATATGCTCTTCCAACAATAGCGGCTTGATTCGCAATCTCTTGCTTCGCTAATGGTGAGCGGTCCTGAGGAATGCAGAACAAGTCAAGCCATATGTATCTCGCTGGCATAAACATCTCGGCTTGGCTTTCCAGTGCTTCGGGCATGCTCTCGACATCGAATCTGGTGTTCCTAGGTACTGGCCAAGGAACACCAGGGATGGAAACGTATGGTACATCAGATCGCTTCCAGCGGCCCCATGTGTGACTCACGAACACGTAAGTGACCTCATTTGATAGTCCTTCAACTCTCACGGTCCGTCTCTGGTGAATATCCCAGAGGTAATGAGGCAAACCTTTTCGCTTGCCCTCCGTGAGCCATGGACATGCCTCAATGGTACCGCCGACTGGCAGGTCGTTATCGCTTCGTTGAAGATAAGCCAAGGTCGCGCCTAAGTTGTGGTCGCCTGCTAGCTGAGCTTGCGATCTGTATAAATTGTTAGCGAGCTGCGATCGGACTAATTCTTCCGGTGCATGTTGGCGGTAGGTTTCGAAGGCGATTCTCTGACATGCGGCGGTCCTCGCAGCAGCGATACGCGTGTCTTGCACTGCCTGCCCAGACTTGTCCGCGCCCAAGAATTCGAAGCCAAATAGCTGATACATGGCTGTTGAATAATCGTCGAAGGTGGAGAATTGTGGTTGTTGGTTGATCTCTTCCATAGGATTTCCGGCCGCTTGCAACGTCATGGCTCGTCTCAGGACCTTGGGCACACTTTCATGTACGTATTGTGCGGTCCAGAAGTCGACGAGCAACCGTAATGAGTTCCGCTGCGAAGTGTTCAGGTGTTCGACGAAGGCAGTATTGCCCTCGCATACCTCCGATTGAAGTGCATCCCAGATCATCAAGGCTTGTGACCATCCTTGGCCATCAACTCTCTTTCCCGTGAAGCGCTCATATTCGGTTCGTAGAGCAGGTCTCGCCCAGTCGAGCACAATGCCTTGAGGTCTGACCAACTCCGCCGGCTCTTGCTCTTGCATGCTCGGAATACTCGCGGTCGGGCCGGCCTGGCTAGTACGAGAGTCTATCACTAGCTCGATCACGACCTACAGGATGCCGTCCGAAAACTTCCAAGCCTCCAAAGCACTCTTCTTGCTGTACGGTCCACCCAATTCACCGGATCATCAACTGTTGGCAATCATCAGGCTATTGTTTCACACCACCTCTTCGCCGCGGCGGCAGGAGATTCCGCCCCGCAGTGATCCGTGTCTTACCCCTGAACGCGAGCCAAGAACTATGGTCCTTTACCAACCAGTAGTCACACGCACGAGGTGTGCAAAGCCAAGCAAATACCAGCAGTGTTATTCTTCGACGTCTGCGTGTCGACCAGTAAGGATACTTGATGTTTCGACACGCTATCGATGCCTTGCAGACTCATCTCCGATCTCTAGCGTGCTGCAGATCTTGGGAGAGCCTCACCTGGAGGTATAAAGACTTGCACAGATCATGGAACGGTCTCGCGATAGTAAGTGGCGTGCCATTCTCTAAGCTTCTCTTCAGTCATCATGCGCCTTCTTTCTCTTCTCTCGGCCAGCGTGCTGGTGTACGGCACTGCATCCGCGGTGACCATCGAGCAAATCACTGGTTCGAAGTACCTGTCGCCATTGAACGGGCAGGACGTGTCCGATGTCACCGGTTTGGTGACTGCAAAAGGCCCCTCCGGTTTTTGGATTCGATCAACCAGGCCAGACAAGAAGCGAGCGACTTCTTCTTCACTTTACGTCTTCGGGCGGACAGCCCTGGGCAACGTAACTGTTGGCGACATCATCACCCTTGGTGGCCGTATAACGGAGTATCGCTCGTCGGTCGACTATGTCTTCCTCACCGAACTTACCGCACCTGCAAATATAAACGTCAAATCGAGTGACAACGACGTCACGCCCGTGGTCCTTGGACAGAACGGGCTCAACCCTCCCACGAGGCAGTACACGTCGCTGGACAATGGCAACGTCTTTGCCGTTCCCAACAATGTGAGCCAAATCTCGAATGTCAATCCGAATCTGTTTCCCAACAAGTTCGGTATGGATTTCTGGGAGTCTTTGAGCGGTGAGCTGGTAACCGTCCGCTCTCCACGAGCCGTTTCGAAGCCAAATCAGTTCGGAGATACCTGGGTTGTCGGCGCATGGCCCACCACTGGGAACAACAATCGAGGAGGTCTCACCGCTCTCCCTCGCGATGCCAATTCTGAAGCCATCAACATCATCACGCCCTTGGATGGCACCGACAACCCGCAGGAGACGAAACTCGGCGATGAGCTTGCCGATATCACTGGCATTGTGCAATATGCATTCGGGTTCTATGGCATCTACCCAATGACCGCTCTTGAAGTGCAAAGCTTGAGGAGGCCAGCGTTGCCACCACCTACCAAGCTTACTTCCAGCGGTCGTTGCAACGGAGTGACCATCGGCCAGTACAACGTCGAGAATCTGGACCCACAGTCGACCACTTTCGATGCCATCGCTGAGCAGATCGTGACCTACCTCAAGTCCCCCGACTTGCTCTTCTTGCAAGAGATTCAAGACAACGACGGTGCAACCGATGACGGAGTCGTGGACGCTAACGTGACGTTTTCGCAACTCGTGTCTGCCATCACCAACGCCGGATCGAACGTCGCATACGAGTACGTCGACATCGATCCCGTCAACGACCAAGAAGGCGGCGAGCCAGGTGGCAACATCCGCAACGCTTACCTCTACAACCCGGCAACCATTAAACTCTACAACCCAAACCCAGGCTCCAGCACGCAAACAACACGCGTTCTCGCGGGTCCTCACCTCTCACTCAACCCCGGCCGCATCGACCCGCTCAGCTCAGCATGGGAAGACAGCAGAGTCCCGCTGGCCGCCGAATGGCAAACTGTCAAGGGTGGCGATACGTTCTTTACCGTGAATGTGCATTGGACTTCCAAGGGCGGCAGCACGTCCCTCGAAGGCGACGCTCGACCGCCGGTAAATCTAGGCGTCGATCAGCGACAATCTCAGGCACAAACCACGGGCAGTTTCATCAACCAGATCTTGTCGAGAGATGAAAATGCCGCCGTCATCGCTGCCGGAGACTTCAACGAGTTTGCTTGGGTGCAGCCGCTGAAGACTTTTGTGCAAGTTTCCGGCTTGCTGGACTTGGATGTCGTGGCCGGCATTCCTACAACGGAGAGGTACACGTATGTCTTTGGGCAGAACAGCCAGCAGCTGGATCACATGTATGTGTCGGAGGGTGCATCCGATGGCGCGAGGTTCGAGCATGTGCATCTTAGCAGCTGGGTCACGTACGACGATCAGGTTAGCGATCATGACCCGTCGGTGGCGAGGTTGAATGTGTGTAATTAGGTGCTCATAGCTGGTTATTGGCTAGCTGTGGACGTGCTTTCGTCTGTACCTCTTCAATGATGATGTGCCTTCTATTGTGTACGACGCGAACGGCGGTGCGGCTCTGGTATTATTCATCAAAGAACGTGATGCATTCAATATTGGGTATCCAAAGCATATATATACATAATCCCAACGTGCCCAAGTTATGTTGGATGCGCATGGCCATTGACACCTGCTAAACCGTTCTCTACAACAGGCGCTCCGTGTTTGCCAGTCAACGGCGGCCGGAAAGTCATGACCGCGATCTGTGGAAGGACAATCAGTCTGCTGTGCCATGAGGGTAGGAATTGGAGCTGAAGCGAATCTTACCTGCTTGTCAAGTGCAAAAGCCAACCGTTCGCCATCAGCGCTCCAACTCAGACTCGGTTCGCTCAGCGGTCTGTCCTCCTCGTGCTCGCCGTTCCTGGGTTTGGTGGAGGCGGCGTCGGGTCGCCAAGTCACCAAGGAGTGTCTTCGCTCATCCAAGTGTGAAGAGTTGCCATTACCATTGTTCATGCCGGGTCTTTCTTCCTGAGCAACGAGTGAGTCGACATCCCAGATCTGAATGAGGTCGTGGCCGCCAACGGCAAGGTATTGGCCATCGTAGGACCAGGCGACCGTCAGAGCTGGACCCTCCTCGAGGTGGAAGTCTACAACGCTGGACAGATGACCTCCGTCCATGCTTTGGTAGCCGAAGAGCCTGCAGTTTCCGTCTTCGAATGCTGTCAACAGTAAGGCAGGGAGTGTGCTCCGAGGTTGGAATGCAAACGCCGTAAGCTGGCCGGGTAAGTCGACAGATCGTCTGTTCGATGAAGAGCTGTGGTCCAATCGTGAGGCGACAGTCAGGCGCCGCCCTTCAGTGGAGGCTAGGGCGTATATCCCTGTCAACATGTCGTGGAATGACGCCTTGTCCCAAGTCCTTTGTGGTTCCGGGACATCCAAGGGCAGCTTCGACAAGCCAACTGTAGGAATGGTCTCCTCAGTGACGCCGTTCAGAAGCACCGACGAGCCAGTGGCCAGTCCATAAGCCTCCACTAGTCCATGCTCACCACACAGGACGAAGGACTGTGCGCCGGTCCATACAGCGTCCAGCATCTGATGCTCAGTTATGCGCCAACCGACCGGCTCCTGGCTTTCTGCATCTGGCGAAGTCTCATAGACCAGCGCCAAGCCTCTCTTGAGGTTTGTGCGTACCACCAGGAGGTGTTCTCCATTCGGACTGTAGCGCATGCGCAAAATCATCCCAGCTGGTTCCAGCAGTGGTGGATGAAGAAAGCCTGAGGTGGTGCCTGAATCACGGCTATGGCATAGGATCAGCTGCGCCGTTCTTTGACGGCCGTTGGACAACTCTCGTATGCTATCGGTTGCACAGGCTGCTATGCGGCCTTGTGGATGCCAAGCCGAAGCTGTGACTGTTGAGTACGATGGCAGTGATGGATCGTCGATACTCTTCACTTGATTCGCATCCTCGGGCGACTCAGGCACAGTGTAGAAGCGACAAAGGTTCTCTCCGACCGCAAGCAGTGTCCTGGCATTCTCCGGACCGGGGTCAGGACTGAACATGCTGTGGTATATCGTTACACCAGGTCGGTCGACTTTCCAGTACATCGTGCTCGTCTTCGGGCCAGTCTTGAGATTCGTCTGCACAGCAACATCGAGCATGACCACTTCCATGGAATCGAATCGCTCGGCAGGGAGTTCCGAGTCAGAGCCTACGGCTGGTGATGCAGCTTCTCCATCCTCTTCTGCATCTCCCGACGAGGCGGCATCGACGTCCATGGCATCGCCATTGAGATGCACACCCTCACTTCCCTCACTCCTCCGTTGTCGCTTCGGCGCTGGAGTCGGGAAATCATCTGGGGGTCGCATGGCCGGCGGTCTGCCTTTCCTCTTGGCACTTCTGCTCGAGGGTCTCGACCCGCCCGTTCCATTCTCCACCGGTCCACCAACAGCATCACGCTCCCTCCTCTCGAATGCCTCTCGAGTATTGTCATTGGTAAATCGGAACTTGCGGTCATTCTTCTTCACTCGCGCAAGCAATTCGTCATGGTATAGGCCATCTTGAATGACATGTACTAGCTCTCCACGCCGGACAACAGGCGCGAATGCATATTTCTCTGGGTCGCGATACTTCTCCTCTCGATGCCAGTCGGTATAGAAGGCGGTGGCAGCTTTCTCGTGACCGGCTTCCTGGAGATAGCGAAGGATGAGGTAGTTGACGTGGTCGGAGTGGAGGGCTCCTCCGCCGGAAGTCATGGTGCGCGGCCGGGGTCTGGTGTTATTGCTGGTGTTGCATCTGCCACAGTTCTCGGCGGGTCGAGGTGTGACGTCCGCACGTGTTTCGAACAGTTTGTATGGATAATTGGAATGAGTCGGTATATCGTTCGATCCGACGTCGAGTCGGCGGGAACAACGTGATGTGTGGTGGTGGTAGTGAAGTAAGTCAAGCGTGTCTCGCCTCTTGCAGCCAGATCTGTGGAGCCAATGATCTCGGCCATGCAGGCACTCTTTCGTCACAAGCGACAACAACTACCTTAGGTAACCAAAATACCAAACCTCCAGCAACGATGCGACGACGACACATATAGCAGCACGACCCACATCATCCTCCGCCATGCCATCACGCCTCAACCTGCCACCCATCACCCGCGCTCTCTTCCTCGTCCTCCTCTGCCTGTCCGCGCTGAATGTATCCCTCCGTTTCCGCAAATGGACCTCGTCTTCCAGCACGAGATACTCTCTGATCACACCTTCGAATTATATACACGCGCCGGAGCTGGCGATACCCTATCTCGTCCTCATACCAACGAAGAGCATCATATTTCCTTGGACGACATTGAGCGCAGCGCTAGTAGAAAACAATGGCGTCTCACTCGCCATCAGCGGCCTGGTGATATGGTTCGGAGGGAAATACCTGGAGCGAGCATGGGGTAGCACGGAGTTTGCGAAGTTTCTTCTTTTCACAACGATGATACCCAATATTTTTGCTTTCATGGTTTATGCGCTTTGGCATGCTATCACTTCTACGCCTGAGCAGTAGGTTCAATGTCGCTTCCCACTTCGGAAGTTGCTCTGCTAAGAATATCATAGCCCAACCCCCATCCAAGGCCTAGTAGCCGTCGAAGCCGGCTTCCTCGTGGCCCTCAAACAGCTCGTTCCCGAACACACCGTCTCCCTCTTCAGAGGCTTCATACGCTGCCGCGTCAAGCACTTCCCCACCATATTCGTGGCGGCCAACATGCTCTCTGGCCCTCTACTGGGCACCGCTACCGCCCTCTGGCTGTCTTTGATCGGCTTCTTAGTCTCCTGGGTCTACCTACGTTTCTTCCGGATCTCGGAGATCTCCACGTCTTTCGCTACTGGAGGCGAAGGAACAACGATGAAGGGGGATGCGAGCGACACCTTCGCGTTTGTTGCGTTCTTTCCGGACGCGGTACATCCGGTCTTAGCGCCTATATGCGATGGGATCTACAGCACGCTGGTGCAGCTGAGACTGTGTACGCCGTTCTCGGACGAGGCGATCGAGGCTGGAAATGAGAGCGTGGCGTCGAGGAGTGAGAGCTTACCTGGCCTTATGAATGGTGGCGGGGGTGGAGCTGCAGGTGGACGCAGGGCGGAGGCGGAGCGGAGACGAGCGTTGGCCCTGAAAGCATTGGATCAGAGGTTGAATGCTGCGGCTGCGAATCGCTCAGCCAATACCCTGACAGCGAGTGTGAATCCCAGCATGTCGGGAGATACACCAGAAGCCAGTGGTGCTGCAGGAGCAGAGGGTTCAGCTTCCGTCAAGGAAGGGCAGGTGTGATGGTGGTGTTGAGTACAAGTGGTACGGATTACTTGGTCTGATCTGAGCGCGGTGTTCGGTCTACTGTTTGTAGTAGGTGGATACCCGGCACTTGCCCTTTTGCTATCAATCTTATGACTCGTTGCACAAGTCGTCGTGGAATGCCGACGCTCTCGACTTCGACTTCTTGTTCTATCCACTTCCACCGGCTCGAAGATGTGCATACATATTCATGTGCATGGTCACAAGCATATATCCAGTTTGAGAATTGGCAAGCACCGGCAAGACGTTCGGCGCAGCTACCGACCTCGCTTTGCTCCCCAGCTCTACTCCACCACACTCCCCACAAGAACACCGTCGCCTTTCAATATCCGGCAAACGAACTCTTCACATTGGACGCCAGACAACGTCTGCGGCTCCTATGCGCGCAGCTCCACTGCCGTGGCACATGGCACATGGACAGTTCCAGGTACAGCTTGTTGGCGGGGCCAATCGTGGGCTCAGATGGTCAACAAGATCGGATCATGCATCATTGTTTGCGTGTGATGATAAGCACCGTCTCGTTTTCCTTGCTGCCTTCCTTGCCTCTCCTGATCCTTGTTGTATCCATCTCGTATCCTTCTTGTCAAGATGAGCGCTATCCCAAACCTACCAAAGGACGTTCTCGGCCTCGACAGCAACCCGCACGCTGCGCAACAACAGGTACAGAACAACAAGGAAGCTGTACAGCACTTCGAGTTCGCACAAGAAAATGGCACCACGACCAACGGTGTAAAATCTGAAGCACCTTGGGCTCTGCACGATGCCCCGGTAGAGAATCAACGCCCGCTTCGCGTGATAGTCATTGGGGCTGGCTACTCAGGCATATATCTTGGGATCAGGATACCAGAGCGGTTGCGGAATGTTGATCTGACGATCTACGAGAAGAACGCTGGCGTGGGAGGGACTTGGTATGCAACCCCAGAGTGGACGAGATGAAGAGGGTTGAAGGACTGATGTTGGAGCAGGTACGAGAATCAGTATCCTGGCGCCGCCTGCGATATACCCTCTCACTCATACCAATTCTCCTTCAATCCTAAACACGACTGGTCAGCGCTCTACGCTCCTTCTTGGGAGATCCGAGACTACCTCACCGGGACTGCGAAGAAGTATGGCGCAGATCGCTTCATCAAGCTGGAACATAAGGTTGTGGGAGCGACCTGGCATCAAGATGAGGGCAAATGGCACGTCAAGGTCGAGAAGTCGGACGGAATGATCTTCGAAGACACCGCAGACGTTGTGGTAAGCGCAAGAGGCAACTTGAACAACAAGATGTGGCCAGATGTCCCTGGCCTCTGGGATAAGTTCAAGGGTGAGGTCATGCACTCCGCCGCCTGGAACAAGGAGTACGACTTCAAAAACAAGCGGATTGGCGTCATCGGCTCTGGTAGCAGCGCGATCCAAATCATCCCCAAAATGCAGGCAAAGAAGGGCGCGAAGCTAAACTGCTTTATTCGAAACCGGACATGGATCTCTCCACCGCTGGGCCAGGCAATGCAAGACAAGTATGGTATCCAAGAGTTCGAGTTCACGCAGGAGCAGATCAAGAAGTTCGAGGAAGACACTAAGAGCTGGACGGATTTTCGCATGGATATCGAGGCCGATGGCAACAACATCCACGCTGTGACGATCAAAGACTCCGAGATGCAGAAGGGCGCGAAGAAGGCTTTCAGTGCTGGTATGCAAGAACGGCTGAAGAAGAAGCCGGAGTACTACGATTGGCTCAAGCCTGGGTTTTCGCCTGGTTGCCGACGGCTCACGCCAGGTCCGGGGTTTTTGGAGGCGCTGGTGGAAGATAATGTGACCTTCACGCGTGACAAGATCACCGAAATGAAGGACAATGGCGTGGTCACTGAGGATGGCAAGCTGCACGAGATCGATGTCTTGGTCTGCGCGACAGGGTTCTATGCAAGCACGGCACCTCCTTTCCCAGTAACGGGCGTGGATGGAGAGACTTTGAACGATCACTGGAACGAACGAGCGACCAACTACCTGTCTTTGGCGACTAACAGCTTCCCATCGTACTTCATGATGTTAGGACCGAACGGTGCGATTGGCGAGGGCTCATTGACGATGATGATCGAAAGCACCGGCGAGTACATCACCAAGGCGATCCGGAAGATGCAGAAGGAGAACATCAAATCCATGGCTATCAAGCCAGAACGGGTGAAGGACTTCTTGCGGTACTGTGATACTTACTTTAAAGGCACAGTCTACTCCGAAGAATGCCGATCATGGTACGTCTCATCCTTCTTCCTCCTTCGACCCATTTGCAAGCTGACATCCGCAACAGGTACAAGAAAAACGGCCAAGGTCTCAGCGGCAACATCGTCACCGGCCTCTGGCCCGGCAGCACCCTCCACTGCATCGAAGCCCTCCGCTCGCCGCGCTGGGAAGACTACATCTACGAGTACCTGCCCGAAGAAAACGGCGCGCTAGTCAACCAGATGGCCTGGCTTGGGAATGGTTGGGGCGTGAAGCAGATGGTCGAGAAGCCGAGCATAGAGGCGCTGGCGTTCTATATCACGCCGCTGTTCCAGGAGCGAGATGTTGGGATTCCGCAGGCGCCGAGGCCGGAGGAGAATCGGCAGTATGATCTTCGGCCGTGGAGTTATTAGGACAGTAGGTGTGTATACATTATGGCATTATTGTTAACTCGTCCTGTCTATATTGCTACGCAGTGACTGCTCGCAGCATTCACGCTATGATGCGGCAGCAGCATGCTCTGCAACAGCGCACCCATCGAGCGCCGCTTCTTGCCTCGTTCCTCCCGTTCGATGCGGCGGACTGCTTCGCAAATGAGGCCTTCCGGCGCGGTGTTGCTTCGTGTGTGCGGTTGCATACGTGGCGCTCTTAGTGCTGGAGCACTTGGCACTTGAGGCGCTGGAGCAGATATCTCGACTACTGAGGCTCGTACTCTGTCCTTTCTATCTTTTTTCAACATTAGTGGGAGGTCGAGGAGGCGCCGCTCGCTGGGGTACGCCCAGTCGGGGTTGTGGATGGGAAGTGGTTTCAGCGAGTGTGGTGACTCGACGATATCGACGTGTTGCTGGCCGTTGGGTCTGCTGTGGCAAGTGTCGAAGCTGACGCAATATTCGTTGACGAAACTCATGGAGTGGTCCGAGGCAGACGGTCGCGATGAATCGATTCGGTCTTGGTTGGTGCTCGAGTCGTTCTTGAATCGGGTCTGGAGCAGTGGCGAGGTCAGAGAGCGTCGCTTTGCTACGTCCTCTGGTCGATCTCTTGTGAGTATATTTCGAGATCGTGTGTCGGAGCCATCGCTGGTGAGGGATTTGAAAAAGGACATCCTCTTAGTCCTTGTGGGTGTCTCCCGGCTGCGATCGCCATCGCCTGCAGACAAAGGGGGCGTCGGTCCCGTCTGTATTGCTGCTGACGGACTGGTCGTGTGTTCTGGGATACTATCGATGAAGTACGATCGAGACGCACTATTATCTTGCAAAGGAGATAGTCCAGGGATTGACACCCGACTCCAGTCGTTACTGACATCGACCAATAGAGTCGGCTTCGGTCTTCGTCTGGCTGTTGTGGGTCGTTGCTCCCTTTCTTCCCTCTTCACAGCCTCCCGAACTTGGTGTCGCAACTCTCTTGCAGCATCCTTCTCCTCCCGCTCGCGCTTCGCAACCTCAAGTCTCGCGCATAAGTCGTTGATATCGAACGGCTCCGTCTGCATAGACGGGCCATCTGCCCCATTCTATTCCACCGCAGTCAGAATAAAGAACGTCGTGTTCGCGATCCACAAATTCAAGCTTACAGTGACCCGCAGAAGTCCAAGTCCTTCACCAGCCATTGGTCTCCGATTCTCCGCTCCTGTCATCGCAACAACCATGAACCTGGAACGAGCGTGTGGGGTGCAAACACATCAATCTTCACACATGCATGCACGCAGGCGGAACGAGCACCTTTAAAAGAAGACCGACCACGAAATGTCCGAGAACCCCCCTCACCCTAATTAAAACTACCACACCGCTGCAGCGATCGACTGCGTTCGAGCCAGCCCGTATCTGAACGTCGATAATTCGACCATGTCCGTAAATTTAGCGGCGGGAGCGTCATAAGCAGCGACTAAGAATCTCAATCCGGCCTTGGTGCACGCCGCTTTGAGCGTGCTGGGGTCCGCGTCCCACGATTGAGCACGCCTCCTCCGCCGTTGCGGCTCCTTTTGCTACAGGGTGTGTGGACGCGGGCGGAGAAGTAGATGAGGATCGCTGGGATGGTGAGGACTGTGGCGGTCTTTCCTTCTGCATGCAGGATCCACTGCGTGAGGCTGCTCGGCGGAGTATGGTCAAATGTACCGACAAAGTCAGGCCAACACGCCGCTCGTGTTGCAGCAAGCGGCGCAGCGGCTGGGTGGGGAGCCTCGAAGAGCTTGGTACTGAACGGCCTCGCGTGCTCGCTCCGTCTTCCCCATCTTCTAGGACGAAGGGGAAGACAGAAGTCTTTTGGACGTTTGCTTGAATTGTGGTGGGTTCGAAACTTCGAAGACAGCGACGATCTTCTCCAACTTCTGCTGGTCTCAGATTTATCCGGGTTACGCGATCCGCAGAGTGCAGATCGGTGTTCTAACTTCGGAACTTCCGACGTCAGCTCGTCAGGCTGCTGAAGGTTGAGAAAGCAAGGCAGAGGGCAACACATCAGCGTCCTCCGCGCCGCTGCTCCGACGCCTTCATCCCTTGTTGACGCCTACCCAAGGCAAAGGCTTGTCTATCGGACATCACGGCAATGCCTGGCAGGCAGTGACCAGGCGCTGCATACTACAGTGCTGAGAGTATGCCTCGGCGGGTTGCGGGGCCGGCAGACCGTCGATGAGGTGCCTGCAACAAGAATGGATAGCTCAGACATACAGTTCATATATCAGCCTGAGGACGAGGATGTGGCACAGCTTCAGTTGTATCGTGTCGATCTATACCTTGGTCTAGTACGTATCTAGAATGCCTGGTTCATTGTAGGGTTCATTGTAGAGGGCGAGCCTCTGAGTGATTGTGCTCATCTCCTTCCTTTCCACATAGCCAGGACCATCCCAACGGACCTTCAGTCGCTCCCGCATCAGATGCTGTCCGTAAGAATGTGCCTCGCCCCGTCTCCGCCTTGACAGTAACTGCAAAAGCCGCTATCCGGTCATTTGTCCTACTCATCTGTCTTCGCCAGACTGGCGTTGTTGGTCCAGAGCAAGGCTGCGGGTCTACCGGCGCCCAGCTCCCCGCCCCTCCATTGTCTCGCCATCAATCGCCGTCTTCGCATCGCCTGCTCCTTCGTCGTCGGCCACATCAACACTGTTGTTCTTGTCCTGCTCCACGTGCTTGTCCTGACCTATGCCTTCCTCCGACTCCTCAACAACTGTCGCACTCTCGCGAAACTCTGTTGTCGACTCAGTTGCTTCTCCCTCGCTGCCCAGGTCAACGCTGCCTGGTACGCATGTGGTAGGGTTCTCACCCTTCACCGCAGCCTGCCCGTCAGTCGCTGTCTTCGCACCGCTCGTTACTTCGTCGTCGGCCACATCGAGACTGTTGTTCTTCCCCTGCTCCTCGACTTTCGCCGTAGTCCCGCTATCAACTGCTGCCAGCTCGCTTGGTCCCGCCTCTTTAGCCAGATCGACATTGCTGGGGGTAGGTTCTGCAGGACTCTCACTCCTCACCGCAGCCTGATCATCGTCTGCTGGCTCATCGTTTGCGAGCTTCTCACCCTCCATGGCTTGTCCAAACCCCGAATCAAACCGCGTGTAAGTCTTCGCGCCTGGAAAGCTACTAGCTACGTCAAAGTCGATCAACTTCCCATAAACTTCGCTCTTCTCCTCCTCTTTGATCCCATGCATCACCAACAAGTTCTGCATCATAAGCTTGAGCTCGGTAGCGACAAGACTGACGCCTTGTAGGTACGGTGCGATCTTCGCCTTGATCTCGGCTTCGAATGCTGTCGGTATGCTGGCATCAAACGTGACCCGTTGGTACACCACTCCACTCGTGCCAGCTGGTCGGTGAACCGAGGTATCAACAAGAGCCTCGTGGATATCGTAGATCGAGGACTGCTCTGAATCACCGATTTGCCAATGGAAACGCATAGACGTAAGCGCGCCTCTGAGGTTCATCTCAGGAACGGTGACGAGAGTTGCTGTCGGGTCTTCGCGATCGAAGAAGGTGCCCTTGCTGCTTTCGAGGAAGGCTTGGATCTGGCGGACTTTATGAACGAGAGGTGGGGACAGCATAGGCGGTGGTGGTGGTGGTGCGATCTGCTCGGGTTCTTCTTTGACCGTCTGAGCCGTCTGAGTCGGCTTGCGGCTTCTCCGTGGTTTTGCAGCGGTGGGCGCTGCCACTTTCCTTGATTTCGGCGCCTTCGCAGATGGTGATGGTGGCGATGATGAAGCGGCCTTGCGCTTCTTCGAGGGTGGTGATTGCACCTTCTCCTTGCTGAGCTCGCCGTTCATAGCGAGTTCCGCCGCAGAAGTGGCCGCCTCCGGCTTTGTAGGCGCGAGAAGCTTGATGGGCATCTCGGAGGCGATGTCCTGGAAAAAATACTCGGTGATGATATGCTCCGATGATGCTAAGCCGGTGATGGTCGAATAACTGACCAGATAGTGATATCGTCCGACACAGCTATAGTGGTTGTGGTGGCGCGAAGTCGAGGTCGATGCTGTAATAACAAAGCGCTTGTGTCGATGTGCGGAAGCAGAAACTCCGAACAAAGAGATTGTCAGCAGGAATGCGACTGCCGCTGAAGTCACCTTGACAATGAGCTGCGCGTGTCTATCGTTCAGATGCAAAGTCACCTGCAATCATTGTGGCTGTACGTGAACACCAAACCACATACCACACTCGGAATTATTGATGACTTTCGATGGCGGGATGTAATTCTTTGAGTGGTGCGCCGAGTAGCAAGAAAGTTTTATGGATGGTGGAGTCTGGTGCTGACTGAGATGTGTTTCTTCTTGAACTTACATGAAGGAGTAGCTGCGCACCACAGCAATAATGCGAAGAAATCGAACGCAGTGCAAGTATAAATACCAAGGTAGGTCCGTATGATGTTGTCGGATTTGTTCAAACACAGTTGCGTTTTCACTGTTCTTCACTAGTAGCTCTCGAGGAAACAATCATGGCTACGACAGTATCAAACCAACCCCAGGAGCCTCCGTATCCACGCAGCTTACCTGGAGTCCAGGAAATGCTGCATGGAGTTCGGCCGACACATACACATACTGGAACGCTGAACCCACCTCCGCTCGTTCGACTGCCTGGGATCCAAGAAACAGGTTTGGGCGACACGCTCGGTGTCAACCGCTATCGCGCAGATGTAAACACCGCCACCATGAGCAAGTCGAGCACAAAGGGCACAGGCGAAGCAGCTGAATCTATCATGAGTGAGGAGGAGGAGGCGGCACATACCTTGCTGGACATAAAGCATGACCGTCGTTCAGTCGAAAAAAGCTCGCCAGAGTCGAGGACGCTGTCCGCATCAACGTCAGTGTCGCCGATCGGAACAACAGCAGAATGCGCAACGTGAGTGTTGCTGTCCACTTCATACTCGTGAATGAGCTGGCGCTAACGTATCGTAGGCCCCAGCACCAACCACATGGGCAGCCACATGGGAGACAACATAGGGAACCACGTAGGAAGCGAAGGTAGGTCGAAATGTCGCGTTATCCATGGTGTGGTGTCAAGTGCTGTGAACTGACATTCTGTAGCACAAAGAAAAGGAAGCGTACGCTCTCGCCAGCGGTAGCCACAGAATCGAGACCCCAGGGGTAGGTCATCTTGTCGCTGTCCTGCCAGATTCAGGGGATTATCTCAGTGCTTTCATGCTGATGAACTGTCGCGATAGGGCCGAACAAGCAACCGAGGAAGTCACCTCGAGGATTGAGCCGCCACGTCGCGAGGTGTCTCATGGGTACGGTACGAGGCACCGTGGGACAAGAACCCGCAGGTATGATGATATAGAGAATTGGGTCAACCATTCCGGGCAGTAAGGTGTGTCAATGGATGAATACCACCTCAACGATGGCGCACGCTCAAGAGAGAGTTATAGTGCAGTGGAGTGTCAGCAGACGAGCTGTAACGAAATCAGATCATGTGCCTTAGCAGTATATGGTATATGAGAAACGAAGTCATATTGGTGTTGAAAGAAAAGCTCACTTCATGCCTCCTTGGCAGCGTTTCTCGGAGTCCGGCAAGCACGACTAGACTAGTCCGCCGTCACAAGCAAGCACGTCTCTACACCTTCCAGCACTTTTCACCTCATCCTCCATCCCCATCCTCCTTGCAGAGTACTCGATCCACTGAATCAACGTGGACATCTCGACCACTTAACGATAATCCCAACTATCCGCACGAGCAAGCGCCTGCACCGCCTGTCTCAGCGCAGTGACACCTCCGCAAACCCTCCCAAGCCCGCATCTACATACAGCTTCAGAGCAGCTGGAGCAGTCGACAACTGCATTCACCTGCTTCAGCGCTATCATCATATGACTTGACGTCATTCTACGAGCTTTCATCACCCCCAGGCTCAGACAACAATTTCTTTGAAACACTTTTCACCCGACAAACACATCACTCCTGCAGCTTACCACCAAAAGTCGGAAGAAGCAACTCCACCGCACTGAGAGACCGCAACACTTGCGTCGGTCGGCGCGATGGGGAGGATTAAGAAGGTGGCCACGGAGCGGCATACGGCTACCGCATCGCCATTCATAACCAACTTTGTCAAGGACGCCACATCAGCGCCTTTGCACGAGCTTGTGACAAAGCTCGAAGGCTTCCCACAGGAGTGGCCGCTCACGAGAGGGGACATCTATCACTGGATCCCACTTCTCGACCGTTTTGATCATGTGCTGGAGCTGTTCAATAAGGAGTATGGGCTCAACAAAGGGCCGCAGCAAGAGCAATTTCAGTGTCGGCTGTTATTGAAGGGTGACGCACAGGAAGGCTTGCCATATCCATCCTCTGGCGCAGATCAAGAGACGTTGGGCTCGCTGGGGATATCTGGTGAAGGAGATAGAGAGGTGGTGGAGGCCATCCTCGAGTTCACACGGATTTTACTGGAGCACAGCGGGAATCGCAGCTTGTACGCAAGCAGCAGTCACCTCAACGATTTGCTCAACACCACATCACTCAGTCTACTTCGGCTATGCTTGAAGCTCAGTCTACGGTTGGCGCAGCGTTACCAGGTGGCTCGGTACAAGAACACTCATCCTCACGCACAAAATGCTCTGCTCAAGAACCACTATGACATCAGCTTCGATCGCTTGCAGAAGATCGCTCAGCCGTTTCCGAAGCCGCCACAAGCCGCAGCAGCATCAGCTCCGACGCCTGGCAAGGGCAACGAGAAGAGCACGCAGCCATCGGGTTTCAATCCAGGCGACCTCGTAGCGATAGCCAAGGAGCCCAGGGAGACAGCGGCCAAGGCCGATGTAGCGGCTATCCATCTGACCTACTACGACCAGTCAGCGACTGCTACTCGTCCCGAGTCTTCAAATCAACCGAACGAAGCTGCTCCTGTATCTCCTACACCTGCTCGCAGACCCTCCGCGCTTGGACCGTCTCGGGATCGGCCATCGATGGGAGGGCGGAGTACAACAGGCGACGGTTCGACGCCCATCAAAGCGAAAGAGGCTGATGGAGTTCCTTCTTCGGCCCCTCAGACCTTCCAGATCAGCTCCACCAAGGTCGCAAGCACCTCTGACTGGGCTTTGGTCAAAGGCGCACTGCCAGAACTTCCTGCAGACTCAGCATACGATCTTCTTCACGGCGTACGGATAGCAAAGGCCTTCGCCACACCCGAACTGCATGCTCAGCTTCTGGTAGAAGTTCGACTGCTCGCAATATCCAACCTAGCGTACGGGCTCAGCGAGGCGAAATTTCAAGAAAAGCTCGGACAAGCCGATCACGAAGAGCCGAAGAGATTCCATCTCGCACAGCAGCTGTGTGATCTGCTGCAGCCACCGACGAGCGAGCAAGTCGCACTCTCGCTGCAAACCGAGACAGCTGTCGTGCTGGCCATTGATGCACTGGGCAGAGTTCGCCACAAGGCCCACGAAGTATCAGACTGCCTCCAGATGGCCCAAAACCACGGCGTTCTCTACTACGAGCTCCGTAAGGTCATCGCCGCACTCGGTGTCGAATCGCACCAGGACAAGAAGGTCGAATTGGAGACAATGAAATGGTGCGAGTCCGTTTTTGACCTGGTTAACAGCCTTCTGCAATCGAATACGCCATCCAGACCTGGAGAGCGCATGGTCTCCGCGGGCATCATGTCCATTCTCGTTGAGGCTCTCAGCCTTAAAACACCACGCGCAGAGCATTTTCAAGGCAACGTTCTGCAATTCTTCGACAGTTTCGTTCACGGCGTCTCAACTGCATTCCAAACTCTGGCTAACATCAAGGGCTTCGAAGTCATTGCCGACTTGACGAGCTCCCATGTGACGAAGTCGCTGGAGATCGTTAAGGCTGGAAGTGGTTTATCAGCCAACTCCAGATCGAAAGTCGTTGACTACCAGATACCCTTTTATCAGCAGACAACGCTACGCCAACTGTTCAAATTCGTGACGCATATGTTTGAGCACAACGCCGGCACCCACGACCGCTTGCTAAGGAACCTCATCGACACACCTCAGATCCTGGGAGCTCTACGCAACGTGATTGAGAACGCGACCATATTCGGATCGAACGTCTGGAGTGGTGCTGTCAACATCATGAGTACCTTCATCCACAACGAGCCGACCAGTTTTCAGGTTGTTGGTGAAGCTGGCTTGGTCAAGAGTTTACTCCAGACTGTTGTTCCGTGGGAGCTCAAAGATGACGACGAAGCCGGCCAAAGCATTGAAGATATGCCAGTCTCGTTAGAGTACAAGGATGGAGAGCTGCAGTATCCCGCGCCAACAGGCATCCTGCCCGTCGGTGAGACGATGTGCGACATTCCAACTGCTTTCGGCGCCATCTGCCTCAATGAGAACGGCATGAAGCTATTCCAGTCATCTAAAGCGTTGCTCAAGTTCATGGACATTTTTGTGTCACCTCAGCACGTTCGGGCGCTTGAAGACGAAGGCCAGACTGCTGTCGCGATTGGCCAATCTTTCGATGAGTTGTCGCGCCATCACCCACCACTCAAAGAGCAGATCATGAAGACGGTCGTCATTATGGTCAAGAGGGTCGGTGAAGTCTGCCGCTACTTGGCTGAGCGCGAAGGCGTGGGCGCAAAGCTCTGGGAGAGGACCACTTCTGGCATTGCTGTCGCTGGTGGAGTTGATACTCTCGCCGCTCGTGATGTGGACGACGTCGACGAAGCTGCGAATTCTGAGGTTGGTGATGGAGACAAGGACCGCGTCACTGGTGTGCCGTTCATCAGCGCATGCTTCAAGTTCTTGGATGGCTTCTTCAACAACTCAAGCATGTGTTCCTACTTCTGCGAGCAGGGCGGTGCTGTGTACATTCTGGACCTTGCGACCTCAGCCAGCAACCCTCACGACCTCGTTGCATTCCCAGTATTCAACAAGATCGCTCACGTGCTGAAGACGATGTGCGAGGCGAAGCCACACCTTGTTCTTCCCAGCTTGATCAGCCAGACACAGACTGCGATTGCGAGCCTCAAGCCGCTCGTTGACAACCAAGATCCACAGGGACTCTTGACCACATACGTGGACCTGTCGACGCCTCAGAGCGAGTCACTACCGGACCACACAGCTGGCACGACCATCGTGAAGTCGCTCGCGATCCTACACATGCTAACGCATATTCTTGGTCGGGCGCTCGCACCTCCAGCACACACATCGGCACGCCACGGTCACCAGCCGAATCCGCTGTTCGGAACTCTCAACTTCACAGATATCTACATTGACTTAGTCGACAGTCTATGTCGGCTCCATGCCACTTGTATATGGGAAAACCTTGCCTTGCAAAAGAACTTTTCAGACGAGCGTAAGCAGCAAACCGATCCCAAGCCCTTCATGATGAGGCGCGTGGACGCGAGCGGCACTGTTGAGCTGGCTGCCGAGATTCGATACGAGAGTCAGAAGAGTGCTAATGGCGAGACAGAGTGGTCAGCTCCGAACACCCGCGAGGAGAAGCTCGCGCTCAAGAACGCCAAAGCCCTACGCTATCTCCTTAGTCAGGCTCCGATGGGCATAGAGGCTTTCTTCCACTCGCTTGGCCAGGCTCTTACACCTCGACGAGCAAGTGACAACAACATGAAGCAATATGGCGCTCTGGTGGCCGAGCACATGGCCCAAGCACTGGTGTGGGAGCTCGGCTTCAAGAAGTTCGGAGCCATGGACGACCTCACGGACTGCAAGTACATCACGCAGATTGCCACCGCATGCAGTAGAATTCTTCTGCGGAACAATCACAACATGGAGTCGTGGGGCACCAAAGAGGCCCTGGTACTGGTTCTCAACAAATTCTACCTTGCCAACGGCTTCGAAAAGCTCAACAGCTGTCTACAGCACTTCGGCGATACACTCTCAAAGACAGCTGAGAAAGACGACCCATTAGGTGCTTCTGCTCGTGAGCTTCTCGGTACCATCCTCGGCTTCTATGGCCAGATTGTCAAGTCTAAATGTGCTGCTGAGCCAACCCAATCAACGATCTTTAACAACGCAGACCGCAAATCGGCCGACTATTTCGTCGCAGGACAATTCGTCGTTGAGATCCGTGATGCCGTGCTCCCGGCAGTGGACCGTCTCTGGCATTCCTCAGCTCTGCAGAACCTTGGCGATCACCATGCGAAGACCATCATCGACGTTCTGCGCTCGATTCTCAAGGCGGACGGTGAAGACAAGGCGATCAAGCGCAGCGAGATGGCCACTCGTCGGGTGCGAGCAGGGAAGCCTGAGTTTAAGCTCAAGAGCAAGGCAGGCCTGGCGATTCTCAAATCGAGCGGCTATGATGCTACACTGGCCCGTGAGGCCTTGTACCGCTGCAACCAGAACGACGGACACGCTTTGGAGTACTGCAGCCTGCGAAAGCTTGTCGATAGTGCTCCCTCGTTTCCTGTTCCCGAGAGTGAGTCTCCGACACCTCAGCTCGAGTCATCTGCGGAAGCGACATCCTCCGAGGGCCCGGCGTTGCAACGAGATGTGTCGTGGGAGATGACAGACGTCCCGGCACAATCGGAAGAAGTTGCCGACGAAGATGAGGACATAGATGCCGCCGACAACCCGGACCCAATGTCAGATGTCGACCCACCTCGCACAGGACTCTTGCCGGAAGACCTGATTGCGTCTGATCTCCTGGCGATGGTTGGCGACGAGCGAAGTGCGCGGATCAACGAACTTCTCAGCAATGCCAATGGTGCCTCGTCTGGAACCGGTCAGCCTTCGAAAGACACACACCAGCCATTCACGAGTATCGAGGATCTGGATGAGAAGCGTGCCGCTGTACGGGACGATCTGATCGACCGATGTCTGGAAGTGCTCAGCGCGCAGTCCAGCGTTACCTTCGAACTAGCAGACCTCATCCAAGCAGCTGTGGCGAAGAGCAGCGAAGGCGCCAACCCACGCGCTGACATCGGCACGACATTGGTGTCTTCTCTCATGTCTCTGCAAGGCGAAGAGCCGAGTCAAGAGGCTGGAGCCAAGATATCAGCTTACGCTCACCTCGTTGCGCTCATACTTCAAGATCGCGACTTCTTTGACTCGACTTTAGACGAGCTGAAGGAGTATTTCGACGCTTTTGTGTCGTGGATTCAGATCGGCCAAGAGCAGAAGTCCGAAGACGCTCCGTGGATTGATATGATCTTACTCATCATCGAGCGAGTGCTTTCGGAGGACGAGCAGCCGACCGAGATCAACTGGAAGCCACCACCCGCCGATGATCCTCTCAAGGCTTTACCGGAGCCAGCACTGCCCGAGCAGGTGGTTCCAGCAGAGTCCCGGACTGCACTATTCGATGCTCTTGTGGAGCTACTGCCGAAGGTCGGCAAGAACACGTCTCTGGCACTCTCCGTATCCCGTGTTCTGGTCACCCTCACACGCCGCCGCGATATGGCATTGCGCTTGAGCGAGAAACCTTCGATGTCGAGACTATTTGTCATGATCAAGCAGCTATCGGGTTCGATAGATGAGAAGCTACAAGGCTGCTTCATGATCATCCTCCGGCATATGGTTGAGGACGAGACGATGCTGCGTCAGATTATGCGGACCGAGATCAAGACAGCGTTCGAGAACCATCGCTCGTCACGACCAATGGACTCCACTGCTTACACCAGGAATCTGTATCATCTTGTCCTGCGAGATTCTGAGCTTTTCGCCAAGGTCACGCAAGAGCTTGTCGAGGTGTCACGATATGATGGCAATCCTCACAGAGCACAGTCGCTGGTGCTCAAGAGGGTCGAACCCGCTGAGACGACACCAAAAGAACCAGATCCACCAGCGGAAGGAGAGCCTGGTGCTCAGAAGAGCATCGAGGAGACCAGCACTGACGTCGCGAAGGTCGCTGAGGCTAAGCCGCCCGCGGTAGAGGTCACAGATGGCGTGATTCAGTTCCTGCTTCGTGAGCTCTCGAACTATAGGGATGTGGAAGACAAGCAGCCCTTCCCCACAGACCACAGAAGTGCTGCTGTCATCAATGGAGTCTCTTCGGGGGATGGAGCTTCTGGTGACGTTTTGATGGCTGATGGATCTGATCCATCTACTACTGCTACAATTTTAGGACCTACGATTGGACCGATTGATACGCCGCCGGAGACCAACAGCAAGGGTGAGAAGCTTGTGTTCAAGGCCGAAGACCACACGATCTACATTTATAGATGCTTCATCTTGCAGTGTCTCGCAGAGCTGCTCGCGTCGTACAACCGCACGAAAGTGGAGTTCATCAACTTCTCACGCAAGCCAGAGACTCAGCCTGCTACTCCTTCCAAGCCTCGTGCTGGCACACTCAACTATCTGCTCAACGCCTTGGTGCCGGTGGGCACACTAGAGCATCGCGATGACATCGTGCTTCGCAAGAAGATCTCGACCTCTCACTGGGCTTCCACAGTCATCGTGTCGCTCTGCTCTAAGACCTTGGAGTTTCAGACTCCTCGCGAGATGGGGCTCGATGAGTCAGGCGACGAGGAGAACGATCTCACTTTCGTCCGGAAGTTCGTCCTTGAGCACGGTCTTCGTGCTTTCAAAGAGGCTACATCTTCGACGGAGCAGCTGGACCTGCGCTACTCCCGTCTCCTCTCTTTGGGAGAGCTGTTCAACAGAGTGCTTAACCCCAAGACGGATAGAGGTGGCTCGGCAGGGCCAAGCGCCATCTCTTCGCAGCAGATCGGCAAGCTGATGTACGAGCGCAACTTCATTCCTGCCTTGACATCCGCGATTGCAGAGCTCGACCTCAACTTTCCGAACGCCAAGCGGGCTGTTAAGTACATCCTGGGACCGCTGAAGCAGCTCACAGATCTTGGTGTGTGGCTCAGCCAGAATACCGACATCTCGTCAAGCACAACTGGCACCACCGATGAGGAGGACATATCGTCAGCGACTTCACTATCCGACGAGGATGATGAGCGTGAGCAGACTCCTGATCTTTACCGCAATTCCACACTCGGCATGTTCGAGTCGAGCGCGAATCGTGATGAAGAGTCCACATCGGACAGTGATGAGGATGAAGACGAAGATGAGATGTACGATGAAGGTTACGATGAGGAAATGGACTACGAAGGTGAGGCACTTGGTGAGCATGGCGATGTTGTCAGCGACGAAGATGAAGACATCGAAGGCGCTGAGGGCATGGGTCCGATTGAAGGGATGCACGGAGATGTCGCCATGGACGTTGACATTGTCGTGGACGATGATGAAGATGACATGGACGACACAGACCAGGATAGCGACGATGATGATGACGACCAGGACGACGACGACGATGACGGCGCCGACTACGATCATCACATGGACGAAATCACTGGTGATAACGAGAACGCAAGCATGCCCGATCATGACCGTGGCGATGACTGGGACGAAGACGAGGAAGAGCTTCTCGACATGGCTGGTGGCTCGCCTCACGGCGGACCACTCGATCAGCTCGCGCGCGTTGTGGGTGGTGAAGACGAATTCGACGAAGAAGGCCCTGGCGGCGTGGTCCGCGTCGATGTTGGAGATCACGAGGATGACTATTTCGACGACGAAGTGGCACCCGACGAAGATGACGGTACGTGTTTGCATGTTCACTTCTCATACTCTTGCTAACCTTTGTCAGATGATGACGAGCAAGGCTATGAGAACGAATTGGTCTACGAGCCAGAGGTCGAAGGTTTGTTAATGGAGATGCGAAACTTGCTTGCTGGCCTACAGATGTTTGACAACCGTGTAGAAGACGAGGACGACGACGATGATCAAGACGTGCGCTGGGGCGGCTGGGATGCACCACCGCCACCACGAGGTGTGCTCGACATTGGAGGGAATCATCGTCACGGAATCAACTTCGACAACATGTTCCGCATAGCCGCTACTGGGGAAGGCTTCAGAGGTGAGGTACTTCCAGGCACTGTGCTGAACAACTTTGCTAACCAGAGTCTAGGTCCAGGACTTCGTACTCACCGCACGGCCAACCATGCTCGAGGCGAAGACGACGGCACCAACCCATTACTGCAGCGTGAGGGCAGCGCCAGCAACGCTGCTCCACCCAGACACATGCCTCAAACTCGCCGTACATTCCTTCCTCGTCACGGCGATGCGATCATCCAGGATCTGGTCAACTCTATTGGTGGTGCCGGTGCCCACGCCATCAACAACCACGCTATCAACGTCAATATCGAGCCACGATTCGCTGGTGGTATTCCTCAAATGCCGCCAATGTTCGCCATTGGTGACAGGCATGGTCATGCTTTGGTCGACATTGATCCGAGCCGGCCGTGGAGGGATCAGCTCGCCATGACTCGCTTTGGGGATTTGATACCATCCCTCCGAGCCTACGAGTCTCGGACACCGACATCTGATGAAGCCCAGGCCGTTGAGTTCCGTCCCATTCCCACCATCAGTCGCTGGCAGGAAGAGGCTAGGATGCTGTTTAGTGGCAAGCATCACGAGAAAGCCACCCGCATCATCAACACACTGCTTCGTCTGCTTGTCCCGGCGGCCATGGAGGCCAAGAGACTGCAGGACAAGGCCGAAGCAGAGCTAAAGGCAGCAAATGATAAGATGCGCGAATTGGAGAAGAAGAGGCTGGAGGTGGAGAAGGCTGAGCGTGAAGCGCGCGAAGCGAAAGAGCGGGAAGAGCGCGAGACGAAAGAAGCCGAAGAGGCTCGTGCACGTGAAGAGGCGGAGAGGATCGCAGCTGAGGCAGGTGATGCGGGTGACGCTGACGAGAGCACGACTATGGAAGGTGTGGAATCTTCACAGGCCGTGGAGGAGCCCGTAGCAGCGCCATATACGGCACCAGCCACGGAGCCTGCTGCAGAGCGTGTCACAACCAACATCGGAGGCCGAGACATCGATATCACCGATCTTGGCATCGACCCGGCGTATCTCGAGGCGCTCCCAGAGGACATGCGTCAAGAAGTGATCATGGGCCAGTACGCAGAGCAGCGCGCTCAAGCTGCCCAGTCTGGTGAGCAGCCGAACGAGATTAGCCCAGAGTTCCTGCAGGCTCTGCCACCAGAAATCCAACGGGAGCTACTTCGCTCGGAGGCGCAGGATCGTCGCCGCCGCGAGCGAGAAGAGAATCAACGCCAAGCTGCGCAGGATGGTACTGCTCCAGCAGCGGTACCCGAGGAGATGAACAACGCGGACTTTATGGCCATGTTGGATCCTGGCCTTCGCCAGCAGATTCTTGTGGACACCGATGAGGCGACTCTGGCGACGCTTCCCGAGCACATTCAAGCGGAAGCTCGCACTCTTCTTGGCACACGCCGACTACCGCGAGCGGACCAGATCAGAGCTGGCGGACGCTACGACGGCGATGGGCGGATCGATCGCGCAGTCCTCAATCGTGCCGAGCAGATGCAGCGCGAGGTCGAGCGCCAACGCCGACCGGTGGTGCAGATGCTCGACAAGGCTGGCATTGCGACGCTACTGCGATTGATGTTCGTCTCCCTTCACCACAAAGCTAAGGGCAACCTCCACAGCATCCTCGCAGACGTCTGCAAGAACACCCACAATCGCGCCGAAGTGATCAGCATTCTTCTCTCGATCCTTCAGGATGGGACGTTAGATGTGAGTGCCGTGGAACGCAGCTTTGCTGCACTCTCGCTTCGAGCCAAGCAGACAACCGGCCCGAAGACACCACAGCCTCTCAAGCGAACGTTGACTGGCACGGCGGTTACACCTGGTGCTGAGCTCTCACCGCTCAACATCGTTCAGCAATGTTTGGCTACACTGAATGCGCTTTCGACCGACAACAGCAGAGTGCCGTCTTTCTTCTTGAGCGAGCATGAGACTGCCATTAGCCAGAAGATCAAAAGCGCGAAGAAAGGCAAGGCACCAGAGAACAAAGCTGCCAAGTTCCCGCTCAACGCCTTGCTCACTTTGCTCGACCGGAAGCTCATTACGGAGAACCCTGGAGTCATGGAGACACTTGCTTCGTTGCTCAGCCGCGTTACACGCCCTCTGCAACACCTCTATAAGCGACAAGCTGAGGAGGCGAAGGAGGCAGAGGCCACTGAGGCGAACGCCGAAGCAACCCAGCAAGCTGACGCATCTACCTCTGCTGATGTGCAAATGGGTGAAGCTGCTGGAGTTCCCGCTGCTGAGGCCACCACTGATACCACCACTGAGGACACAGCTGTGGCTGGCACCGCAGAGTCATCAGCAGATGCGACAGAGCCGAAGCCCGAGGCGACAGAGTCCGACTCAGCGGTCAAGAAAGATGAGAAGAAGAAGCACCGCGATCTCGTTGCGCCAGATGTCCCTGAGGAGAACATCCGCCTCGTAGTGAACATCTTCACTGCGAGAGAATGTCCGAGCAAGACCATGTCAGAGACGCTGGATGTGATCCGGTACCTTTCATACATACCCGGAGCCAGGGAGATTTTCGCCAAAGAACTGGTCCATCAAGCCCAGCTGCTGAGCGAAGCAGTACTCGGCGACCTCCAGGACCTCGCAAAGCAGATCAACGCTGCAGAGTCCGGCACGAACCTTCAGGGAGTCGCGTTAGCTAACTTCTCATCTGCGACATCTCAGCAGCAGAAGTTGCTTCGAGCTGTTACTGCACTCGACCACCTCTTCGATCCCGAGCAGATGCCAACCCTTCCCGCGTCTTCTGGAGCAGCGTCTCAGCCAAAGCTGAGAGAGGAGATCCTCGCTACACTCTACGAGAGTCCTACCTTCAACAAGCTCTGGGAAAATTTGAGCCTATGCTTGACAGCCATCCGCCAGAAAGGGGACATGATCAATGTGGCGGCAATCCTGCTGCCGCTGATCGAATCATTGATGGTCGTTTGCCGCAATACTTCACTCAGCGAGCCTGCAGCGGATCCTTCATCGCCACTTGTGGTCAGCACACCACCACCTGTCGCACATCTCGAAGCCCTATTCTTCAAGTTCACCGAAGAGCACCGGAAGATCCTGAACGAGCTCATCCGTACGAACCCGAAGCTGATGAACGGCAAATTCGCAGTTCTCGCCAAGAACTCCAAGGTCTTGGAGTTTGATAACAAGCGCAGCTTTTTCACTCGTAAAGTGCACGCTCGGCCAACCCAAGGCAACCAGCGGCTGTCTCATCCATCCCTGCAGCTCAGCGTTCGCCGAGAGCAGGTCTTCTTGGACTCTTTCAAGTCGTTGTACTACAAGAGCGGCGACGAAGTCAAATACGGCAAGCTCAACATCCGCTTCCACGGAGAAGAAGGCATCGATGCTGGCGGTGTGTCACGAGAATGGTTCGCTGCCATGGCCCGCCAGATGTTCAACCCGGATTACGCGCTCTTCAACCCCGTCGCTTCCGATCGGACAACGTTCCATCCCAATCCGCTCAGCGCGATCAACCCGGACCACTTGACCTTCTTCAAGTTCATTGGCCGCATTATCGCCAAGTCGCTGTACGAAGGACGCGTGCTCGACTGCCATTTCAGTCGTGCGGTGTATCGCCGTATTCTTGGCAAGTCCGTTTCGCTGAAGGACATGGAGAGCGTGGATCTAGACTACTACAAGTCTCTCGTCTGGATCCTTGAGAACGACATCACAGACATCACATTCGAGAGTTTCTCGGTCGATGTGGATCGCTTCGGTGCCGTCGAGACTGTCGATCTCACACCCGGCGGGCGAGATCGGCCTGTCACTGAAGAGAACAAGCACGAGTATGTTCGTTTGGTTGTCGAGCATCGTCTCATCAACTCGGTCACGGAGCAGCTTGAGAACT
>JAABUL010001401.1_pt1 | contig 46273 bp, 88 predicted proteins | sample 5559151 | NCBI WGS metagenome assembly JAABUL01 (sample SAMN10711876, study PRJNA513368) | rock metagenome | isolation source: Antarctica rocks | place: Antarctica: Victoria Land, Pudding Butte sud
GGCCCGCCGGCCGGCGTCAGCCGGGGCGACAGGCTAGCGAGTGTGGTGTGCCATCTGTTGCTGCTGACTCCATCAGTCATTCATCCCTTCTCAGTTCGCTCATTGGTTCGAGTGGTCGTGTGTTTGACAGTTGCTGACCGCAGGATGCAAGGCTACTGTAATATTTCGTCCTGCCGTATGCGCATCAATCCACCGAACTTGCAAATGCACACTGGACCGCATGTCATTTGGTCTGCATGTCAATGTTGACATCTGTTTGAAGTTAACTTCAAACAAGTGGAATGTGACAAGGGCCGAGGGGCATTTTCCGCGCCCCTGGGGGCGCCCCCCTTGTCGATGACCCCAAGGGAAGTGGACATGTTTGAGGGGCAGATCAGTTGTTGAACGAACACAAAGTGTACCATGAGGTTAGCCCTGGCTAATGATCATTTCCGTTTCACGGTCCGGTCCGGAGTGGATCTTGGAATTGACTGAACTGAACTCGTCGTGCCCGGCCTGAAAATTCCTGAAAGCGAGCTTCTGGCAGCACCACTGCTAGTGCATTTCCTCTGGGGCAGCCATGCTGCGCCCTCGCTTCCCCGATAATGCCACTGCTCCGTGTCATAGACCCTTCGTCAGTTGGAAACCAGCTCATTTCACCTGCCGCCATTCACACCGTCCGCGCCATGGCGGCCAGCAGCTGGCTGCTGCAGCAGATTGCGCTGCGCATTTCTGCGCTGCGTCCACATGGCACCATCAGACTCTCAGTCAGTCCGTGCCATGGCGGACAGCAGCTGGCTGCAGGAGTAGAAGGCGCCAGGTACCTCGTCCATGACGAAGCGCTTTTCTTCCGCCGACAGCCCCGCGCCAATGCCGTTGACGAGCCCGATGACGATGTGCAGCGGGTCCTCTATGTCCTCCGGGTATGCTTGGTACAACGCCGTGGCGCCGATGGAGAACAGGTCCAGCTTCTCGGAGGCCGCGGCACCTGCGAATTGCATATTCACGCAGGTCAAAGCGCATCCAATACCACGACAGCCAGCAAGTCTTCTGGGCACGCCCGGTCAGCGCCATGGCGCCGATGAAGAACAGGTCCAGCTTGTCTGTTGCCGCGGCGTCTGCACTGCGACACAGGTCAAGGCGGGAGTCCTTCGGAGAACCGAAGGAAGCCGGTTTGTCTCTCGTGGAAGCCCGAAGGACTGGACTGGCGCCCGCGGCTGGCGTGAGGGCGGGCAGGACACAGATGCGAGACAGCTGGCGCATGTGTTGTCAAGGTCAGCCACAGCAGGCAGGCGAGCGCAGGCTTTCGAACAGGTGTCTCAAGTAGGCAGTTGCTTCCAGCGCCACAGAAATTGACACGGTGCCTGGCTTCCACTGCTCAGCGTCCGTCAGAGCCCATGTGCAGGATTCGGTGGCTGCCACACCTATGCGCATGCCGGTGGTGAGGGTGCTGGACTTGGTTGCTGCAGATTTTTCCCAACAGCCGCAGCGCCAGGCGTTTGGCCTAGGCTGCCGTGCATGAACGCCAGAGCTCGACAGTTCGCATGTTCCAAGAGTGTAGTCGTTTCATGGGTACTTTATTCAGGCTGTGCAGTCGGTGAAAGAGCCCGCACCTATGCGCATGCCAGTGGTCAGGTGCGCGACCTGATTGCTGTAGATGTGCGCCAGCAGCCGCAGCCGCGCCTCGTCCTGCACTGCCGCACCCGCCTCCTCTGACTGCGCCACCGACGCCGTGGCCATCTGCATGGGGGAAATGCAGGTCGAAAATACGTGAAAGGACTTCCGAGCTGACAAATAGCTATAGAGACCACACTGAGTAGTTTGAACCGCCAGCAGCCACAGCCGCGCCTCATTTTGCACCGCCGCGCCCGCCTCCTCCGACTGCGCCACAGATGCCATGGCCATCTGCACAGGTTTCAAACATTCCATCATCGGAAAGAAGATTCTGGCGCAGCCACGCCTCGCCCTCCGCCTGCTGCGCCACCGCCGCCATGGTCATCTGTGCAGGTGGGCCGCGCGCGTGCCGCGTCAGCATGCCGGCTGGAGGGTTCTGGCGCATTTGGTCTCGATAAGGTGCTGATCAAGCAGAGACGTGTGTGTCTCGAGCGGACTGTCCGCACACTCGCACGTGGATCACCGTTTTCCTTCGACCACCCACCAGCCTGCAAACCCTGGCTTGGTGCCCTCCCTGGCAGAGCGCGGGATGTGTCAGCGCACAGAAGTATCAAACTGTTTCAGTAACTAATGAATGTGAGCTCACCAGGTCGTCCGCATAGGAGGCAGCGTGCTCCGAGGGATGCAGCTGGAAGGGCATGGAGCCGGACGTGTGGCGCGCGATGGTGTGCATGTCCTGCATTATGGCGCCCGCGCGCCACAGGCCGCAGCCTGCACGTGTTTCAGATATATGGCAATGAATGACTACATGGTGGTCGGAAGCGGATCTGACAGTGTGGTAGAATATGTGCATGTCCTGCATCATGGCGCCCAACCAGCATGTCCTGTAAAAAAGGAAGGGAATAAAACAAGAGGAAAGAAGCACACAGCACCACAACGTCGGTGCTGCACATGCGCACCCTCGGTGAAGCAGCCCAGTGCGGCGGTGGCGCGCGTGTCGTAGGCGCCCGTCAGCACCGCCGGGTCGACCACCGAGTCCTGTGAGTCCTCATCTGTAGACCAGACGGGTTTCCGGGGCTAAGAGAAACTCAATATATTGAGGCGGCACACTGCTGCACATTGGCGGACAAGCCCTGCCGCTGGCATCCACGCCGCGAGCGATCATTGCTCTGGCACTCGTTCTACTCACTGTTGAGGCCTTCATTGCGAAGGCAGGCTGCTGCCTGTCTAATCGCTTCAGACACAGCTCGTTAGCGCAGCCGCCACAGGGCTGCAGCATCACTTTGTCTGCAGGGAATGCTCAGCTACCTTTCTCGCCATCCTCCGGGAGGTCGTCCCGGTAGGGCTGCAGGGATGCGACCGTCGCGGCCTCCAGTGCATGGTGCACCTGTGGGCGAGAGACCCATCCTGTTCGTCAATGGGCAACACCAGCGGTGACAGGAGGCTCTGGCCGGAGTCAGAACAGCCGGGCACAGTGCATCCCGACACACGGCCACTTCGCATAGCTACTTGTGAATGTGGTCACCATTCAAACGCAAAGGAGTCTCACGTGGACGAGGTCGGTAAGATACTGGAGGAAATGGCGCTTTTTGAAGGCCCACTTCTCGAACGGCGGCAGCGGCTTGCTGCCGGGCGGCGGGCTGAGGTCCCCCCGCGCCTGCGGCATATGGACATCAAATTGTTCGTGCTGCTCATCCTTACCTGGCTTGTGTGCAGCGAGTCAACATTGCACTCGCAACGGCTGCGCCTGGCTAGAGATGATTGCCACCCCCAACTGCCGGCGCTCCAGCTGCCTGGCTGCCGCCGGCGTGATCGCAGGTGGCGCGCCGGCAGGCGGCGACGCAGAGCCTGATGGCGGTGGCGCCGCCGCCGCCACAGACGGCGCAGCGGCAACCCTTCACCGCCTGCAGCCGGATGGCAATCTGTCCGGCAGGAGGGCCGGGTGCATGTGAAGAACATGTCCAAATTGCGGCCCCTGAGGGGTTTCTCCCTCTCACCTGGCAGATCTCCAGGTGCCGCGCCAGCTGCTCGTAAAACGGACGGTCCGATTCGGCAGCGAGCGGGTCGCCGCTCACCGTCCTGACCGAGTCCACCTCCAGACTGCCCAAGTCGCTCGGCTTTCCGGAGCCCCAGTCCTTGACCTGCGCATGACGCCACCAAGGCATTTCAGGTGCATAGCGCAAGCGTCTTCCTGTGCTGCGCTGCCTCAGGCTGCGGGGTTCCTATGATTGGCCAGGCGGCACATTAGAAGAACACATCACAAGCTGAGGCGAGAAGGACATCCGACCTGCACATAGTCGAGCCGCCCCTTGGCAGCCTCGCCATCAGCGACTGGCCGTGTTGCACCGCCCTGTGCAATCCGCACTGCCCGCTCGACGGCCTGAGGTGGCACGCGGGCCAGCCGTCAGAGCAAGTCATTCTGCAGCATCAGAACAGGTCTGATCTACACAGGAGCGATAGCAACTGATCCAATATGCATTGTGAAACCAGCACTGATCGCCACTGGCCGCGCTGCGGCAGTGCCGACGGTGCGTGAGACCGCCGCACCTGTTCCGAGCTGATGTGCGCCACCTGCTTCTTCGGCTTGCTCTTATCCTTGCCGCTCTTCGCGGACTGTGCAGGAGCTTTGTCACCAAAGCCTTTCGATGCACTGCAGACCACCGCCGGGCGCCGCGGCCTGCATACAAAAGTCAGGTGTGAAAGCGGTTGGAGAGATGCATACTTCGATGACAGAGGCAGCAGCAGGTTGGTATGCATTCATCACGCCCCATTCGGCGTTGGATATCGGTTTCACCTCTGCACGGGTGCAGATCGTGCAAAGCAAATGTGTGAGCCGAGGGAGTTCGGCGCCAGCACGTTTGGCATCCTACTTGCAGCTTCTCAACACGTTGGTCGCACAAGGTATCCACGGATGAGCCAGTTGCAGAACGTAAACACGATATGGTCTTGCAGGCCGCAACAACCTACGATCTTCACTGCAAAAGAGTGACTCGCATTGCAACGTCTTGCCATTGCGCCTTGCCATCGGATCACTTCCGCTGTGACTCAATTGCGATCGCATGATGATGCCATGGCTGCAGCATCTGCCGGCATTCGGCTCTGAGGCACCAAGGATGATGCCTGCACAGCAGGAGGTGCAATAGGCACACATGGCTCGCAAGCCAGCGCTCAAGCGCCTGGCGAGCTCTGCAGTCACATCAGTAACGGCAGCAGGCGCCGCACCGCTCGCAAACGGCCGGCAGGTGCACACCGTCACCTTTCAGCCCGGCCGCAACGCCAGCTGTGAACCGGTTGAGGTCGGGCCGGGCTACGCCTCAGAGGCGTTCAGGTATTGGTCGAGTCTGGTTCCATCCTGCAGTCCAGCTTTGTACGTGCAGTGCATCACTGAGCGGTGACCATCAGGGCACACAATCTGCCAATGACGCGGCTCTCTGCTGCCGCAGCGTCGGACGCTTCAAGGAAGAATGCCAGGACGCGCTGCAGCAGTTGCTGGCCCACGTCGGCGCCGCCGGCAGCCTGGCGGACGCGGACATCGACGTGGAGTGCCTGCGCCTTCCAAGCCTCGAGGAGGAGATCGCAGCGGAGCGTGGTGAGATTGCTGCCGCTGATGCCGCCGCTGAAGCCGCCGCCGCTGCCGGCGTGGCCTCCGCGGCGGCTGATGCCGGGCCTGCCGCCCGAGATGCAGCAGTAGCAGCAGCACAGGCGCCTGGTGCGGCTAAGCCTCCTGGCGAGGAAGCAGCGCGTCTGGCCGCCGCGCCTCCCTCCACAGCGGCTGGCGGGGCAGCCACTGCTGGCGGAGTGGCGGCAGGAGCCGCCGCTCCGCTGCCGCCGCCATCAACAGCGCCGACGCCTCCCAGGAGACACACCAGACGCACAGCCGCCGCTGCTGGCGATGACGCAGCTGCAGCCAGCGGAAGAGCGCTGCAGGCAGATGGTGCAACCGCGAACGCCATCGCCACAGATGCCGCGGGCGCTGCACAAGACGAGCAGCAGGCTGACATAGGCGGCAGTCAGCGGCGCGGCGCCAAGCGGAAGCGGCCGGCGGCGCCGTCAGAGGCATCGCAGTCGCCGCGCCGCCCCACACGCAGCAGGCGCTGCGCCGATGCCGCCGCACCGCCGCCAGATGCTGCTGCTCATGCTCTTGGCGACGCGGACGGCCAGCGAGGTGACGGCCAGCCTGTGGCAGCGCAGTTGCGGGACGGCAGGCAGCCGGGCGGCAATGCCGCCGTGGACGAGTCTGCGAACCTGGGCGCAGCTGCCGGGCAGCAGGAAGCAGATGTAGCGGAGGCGCTGAGCGGCCACGCCGCCGTCAAGCGGCGCGTGCGCATCCTGCAGGCGGAGGGCGGCACCTGGCGCTCCGGCACCGTGGCCAGCTACAACAAACGCAGCGGGCAGCACACCGTGCGCTTCGACGAGACGTTCTTTGGCAAGCCCGGCGGCCGGCGCGTCACGGAGCGCGTCACCCTGGCGGACGAGCGGGTCGAGCTGCTGGGCGAGGAGCCGGCAGCAGGGCAGCAGCTGGCACCGGAGCAGCCGGCAGGGGGGCAGCCGGCGGGACATCCGGCGGCTGCGGCGGCGGTGAGTGCGCTGGAGGCAGGGCAGTCGGCGGCAGCGGCAGAGGCGGATGAAAGCCAGCCGGCAGCCCAGGAGGGGCCAGCCGCCAAGGACGGCGACGGCGCAGCCGGCCGGCGGTCGCTGCCGGCCAGCGCGGTTGGTAGTGCGGCGCAGGCGGCCTCAGAGCAGGGCAGGGCGCTGCACAAGAAGGAGTCAAGAAAGAGGTGAGCTGCGCCCTCTAGCCTCTGGCTGGCGTCACCACATGCGTACGCACCATCTGCATCCTGTATTGCAGCAGATGGGTTGCTGTGGAGATGTCAGCGTTACTTGTAAAGTCCACGCAGGCTGGGCGTAAAGGACATGGGCGTCAAGTTCCACCCTGCAGCGGAGCTGGAACTCATCGAGCGTGTCAAGCAGCGCCGCCAGCAGCGCATGAACGCGGCCGTGCAGGTGCTGACGCGCCATCCCGATTGCCCTGATACTAGTCGCTGCTCTGACGCAACCTGCAGAGGCGCGCATGCCGCTGCACTGCATATATTGCCTGTGGATATGTCAAAACACCAAGCTGGAACAGTGCCATGAAATGTGTCAATATGACACCGCGGCGATGTCTGCACAGCCAGCGACTCTTGCTGTGTGTGCCTCTGGGCAGGCGCTGAACTGCCTGCAGGCGGAGCAGCGGCGCGCTGGCGGCGGCGCTGCGGGCCCAAAGCCGAAGCGCGACACCAACTACGCGCCGCCGACGGCTGCCGCCGCCGCTGCCGCCACGGCGGACGATGCGGCGGACGGCGACGCAGTGGCTGCGGCCCAGGCGGTGCTCAACGATGCCGGCGGGGCCGCCGGTGGTGCTGCGGGCGAGGACACAGGTGTGCCATGCGAGGTGACCACTGTGACCGCCACCGCCCTGCCGGGGTCCTCTGCCCCCCTGCCACTTGGTGGCTGCGAGCAGCATGGGGAGCGCCCTGGCCAGGCGATTTCGACGAGGAATCACAGCAGACACGAAGTTGCCGCACCACTCTGATGATGCCCATGACGCAGGTGGCAGAAACGTTGCAGCAGACGAGTTGGCGCTCATGGTGGCGCTGATCCAAGGCATTAGGTTGTCTTCATCATCAGGCAAGGCTGTCTATGGCCCATGCCGCAGGGAGCGGGAGCGTCGCAGTAGACGAGGTGGTGCTGACAGTGGCGCTGTCGCACCCGGCCAACGCGCAGCGCGTGCTGCAGCAGTGGCGGGTGCTGGGGCGCCAGGCCCTGGCGGCGCTGCGGGACCGGCTCTACTGCCGCTCCGACCTCGACCTGCGCGCCAACCGCCTGGCCGTCCCATCGGGTACTCCGCAAAGCGCTCGTCTGATCACAGTGATCTGAAAAGTTGATCTGAAGCGAACCATGCCGCCCTGGCGAGCCGACCTCGACCTGCGCGCCAAACGGCTGGCCTTGTCTTCAGTTGCGCCTCTCCGCCGAAGCATGAAGCATCTGGATGGCCCGACGGGAAGCTTAGGAGCTGGTGATCTGCGTGTTTGTTTTGCCTGTAGAGCGCGCAGAGGATATCAGTCGGGGTGTCGGGCATCCCTTGACAGGGTGCTGCGGATGTAAATCTGAAACACCGCAACATGACAGTTGCAGACAATGAATGCGGCAAACAGACCGGTTTGGAATCAATTGAGCATCAGCTTCTGAAGTCTGCTTTGCACCGCTGGCACAGGCATGTTCTACGTGGAGGGGTGCTTCTACAACGACATGCGCGACGCCGCGGCGGTGGACTACTCCTACCCCATCCGTGTCTTCTGCCACGCGCACGGCCTCAAGCCTCCGCGCCGACCGGCCGCTGCCGCGGCGACGGCCGCCGCAGGGGCCGCCGGCGGCACTCCCGCAGCAGGCGGCGCGGCAGGCGGCGCGGTAAGCGACTCAGCAGCAGCAGATGGCAGCGCGGCAGCAGCGGCCGGGGGAGGCGCGGCGCTGGCAGAGACTGCGGGAGCAGCGGCGGCGGCAGGGAATGCAGGGGAAGCAGAGGCATACTGTTGCGCCGACATGGAGCGCACCACCTTCGAGGACCTGTGGCTGCGCATTGGCGCCGGCGCCGGCTACGTGTACTGCCACCAGGTGCAAATTACAACCCACAACCATCCTCAGTCGTTCTTCCCAAACCCCGCCCCGAGCTGCCTGCCTGAAACTGTGGAACATCTGTGATTGCTTCCTGTTCTTTGGTCGATGTGACCAACACATCAATGGCTCAGCCTCGGCACAGGCACAGCAAGGGCACATGCGTAGTACCTGCTGAAGGAGTCGATGCAATGTGCTGCAGGGCTGCTGCGAGCACCAGCTGGCGTTCACGGATGTGCGCATGCTGCACCCGGACGATGCGCAGAGCGCCGCGTCATATCCAGAGCTGGTGTTCCAGGTGCGCCTGCGCAATTGCTGCCATTCATAGCGGGAAGATTCTCAACCACGACTTCATGCAAACTGCTAGGGTATTGTGCGATGCTGTCGTGGAATCTGAGGGGAACAGGGCAGCCACAGCTGGACGTCACGCAACATGGAAAATTCATCACACTGGCTTGTCAATGTCTGGCGCTGCAGCATTTGTGGCGCTGCCTCGAGCTGTTTCACGACCTGTGCTTGCCTGCTTGCCCCGCAGAAGCACTCGCGCAAGCGGAGGTGCCAGGTGTGCGAGCGCGCGCCGGCAGTCAAGATCACGTACGACGACACGCATGCGCCCTCCAACCCCGCCTTCTGGTGCGACTTCAATAAGGCTTTGACACGAACCATGATGCGGCGTCTTGTGAAGCAGTGACAGCGCATTGTGCCTGCGCCATGCCCTTGATACATTGGTATTGCTGCATGACCTGTCAAAGAACACCCATCATGTGCTCTGCTCAGGTGCCTGGACTGCTTCAACCGGATGCACTATGACGAGGAACGCCGCCTCATCTCCAGCGCCTTCAAGCAGTTCGACTACATCCACGACTGAGCCCGCGGCCGCGGCCGCGCCTGCGCCTGCGGTACAGGGTGTGCCACTCCGCCCCGGCCGGGTGCCACCCTGCACCAGCACCCGCGCCGGCAGAGGTTGAATCGGGAGCTTCAGCGCAAGTCGATGACTACGGTTCTACAGGTCCGGGCGTGAGCTAGGTCACGGTCGCAGTCGGTCCGCATGCGCAGCAGCAGAGTGTCAATGTGTGCACAAGTGTGCACTAGGGTCTGAAAGGTGCCGGTGCGCCTTCCAAAAATGATCATCTCGGCAGCGTCTCCCATCGTTGTTTCTGTGTGGTTTGTAGTCTTTTGTTTCGGATGGACTCTGCAAAATATCAGCTGCAGAATTGCCCTGCAACGTACTCCTTTCTCACAAGGCCTTGCTCATGCGCGGCAACGGCAACTGTACAGCGGATCTTCCCAACCAGCAGGCATTTGTACATGGAGCTGAATCAAGCTCCCAACTAAACACTCAAGATACACTCTAGGACGAATTCACAGAGGACACAGCTAGCTGATCTCCCTCTCTGGTCCTTTCAATCAAGCCGCGCGGCGGCGAATGCCTTGCCAACCTCAGTTCATGTCCGCTGTCCCAAGCTCAGTTTCTGTCCGATTCTGCCCGCGCGTCCCTGTCGGGAGTGCTGTCGTGTTTTTGGATGCTGCGCGACAGCTCCGCCTCCAGCCGCCGAGCCTCCTGCATGACGCATGTCAGCGGACAGCAGTGCAGCATGTGTTGTTCTAGCACCAGCGCCTGGATTTTGTGCAGAGGTGAAGCACAATGGCCCAGTGCCAGCTTTGTTTGCGCTCATCGCATCAGCAGCCACCTTCTGCCACCACTGCATCCGGATCAAATATGCAGCCTCGATACCCCCTGCTGTCTACACGGCAGGTGAGTACAGGCAATGCAGGCCGTGCACCGTGTAGCCGTTGACCGCACCTCCAAGTCGTTGGCGGCGCGCGCCTTCTGGCTGCGCATGTGCAGCTGCATCCAGGGGTGGTCCCGCAGCCGCGCCGCCGTCTTGAAGTCCTCCTCGCTGCAGAATCATATTTGCACACTCAATACGATGAGCATGTCCTTCGGGGAATGTGCAACGACGCACTCGACGTGTTACGCCCAATCGCCCGTCATTCTGGTCTGGCAGGCGAAGTGACAAGACTGCGCGGCCCAGCGACAGAAGGCACCGCCCACCTAATGGCGACTTGCATCTCCCGCTTCAGTCGTTTAATGTATTCCGGATCGCTCTGCCTCACGGTCGTCAGCAGCGCCGTGCCCGTCAAGTTGTCCTCGGGGCTCGCCCGCAGAGCGCCGGTTTGCCCAAACCTGCGGTGCAGAACATCGACTCCCTTGAAGCCCTGCATCAGAATACCTGGCAGTTGACACTCAGTCTACTTCTGCTCTTGAGCTGCCTGTCTGGGGCGAAGAAGCACGAAGACTGGGAGGTGGCGGCCCGGCTGTCGATGCCCGCTGCACAGGTACATGCATGTTGCGGCTTGTGGCAACCTGCACCTGATTGCGCGGAACTTGGCGAGGGCCTCGTCCAGGCCGCCGCCGCCCTCCGCCTCCACCTCCGTTGAGCACTCGTCCCACACGGACCGCTTTATGAAGATGGGGCACGCCGACTTGATGGCCAGCCAGAAGCCTGACGCACCACAGGCCGCAGCAGATAGAACAAAATTGCACTTGTGTACTGGTTCCCTCACTTCGACCATCACGGCGGCTGCGGCAGCGCTGCAGAACTCTTCTTCAAGTTGTGGGCAGCATGGCGCAACAAGCCCGCACACGCTCCGCTGCGGCGGTCATCATGCAGCCTCTGTTGACCTCGTACAACCACACCCTTACATCAGGCCCTGAATCAACTACAATGCATGTAGTTGTCATGCAGTGCCCTCCTGTAACCACCGGTAACCAGACCTGCAACCAGAGGTCGCAGCGGCTGCCAACGCAGCAGTAATCCTGCAGCCCTCCTCTAACCACCTGTAACCAGACCTCCAACCAGAGGTTGCAGATGGCTGCTCACAACAGTAGTCCTGCAGCCTTCCTCTAACCACCTGTAGCCATCTGTAACCAGGCGTCTAACCAGAGAATGCGCATGCTGCCAGCGCGGCAGTAGTCCTGCAGCCCTAAGCAGGTTCTTGTGCCCTATGCGCTATGCCCCTTTCCCTACCCTTTCTCTAACCTTTCTCTAACGTTGTGCGTGTGCAAGACTACTGCAGCAGTCAAGGCCCAGCTTCTGACCTTTCTCTACTCTTTCTCTACCTTTACTCTTTCTCTACCTTTACTCTAACCGTTCCTGAGTGCAGGACTACTCGTACTGCAGCAGCGGGAATCGTGCCATTTCTTGCAGCCACAAGGGCACCAAACATTTGTGCATGCTGCGCCCCCGATGCAGGAGGCAGTGGTCGTCCCAGCCAGCGGCCAGCAAGTGCTCTGCTCTGGCCCAGCTCAGCCTGACATCATGGACAAAAAAATTTCTTGCGGGCTTGCAGCACCAAACAGCGCACCGTCGCTGGGGCGGCAGTCGCAGTCCCAGACGACCTCGCCGCTGTTGGCGTCGCCAAAGAACAGGCGGCCGTGATACACCTGCGCATCAGGCCGACCTGAAACTCCTTTGTGTACTCGGTCATAGCGCGTAAGTTTCACCTTCGAGAGCATGCCATCTACAGCAGGGAAGGGCCGCATCACCAAGGAAAACATCCCGTTAGCACGAGTGCTGGCTCACCTTCTCCTGCATGTCGCAGATGGCCATGCGCACCAGCCGCCACTTGCTCTTTGACCCAAAGGACTCGCTGATCTGCTGCCCGCGCTCCAGAATCTGCGATTGAAATACACATGGGCTTCTGAGGCTGCTTTCTGAAATTTCTCTGGAGGCGACAGCCGCTTGGCAATGTGACATAGCATGCAAAACAGCCGCAGACCGGCTTGTGCAGCTGGACGTGCGCCGACACCACAAAAGTCCTGTTGGCAAGCTGTTCTTGCTGCCGCGAGACGTGCAATACCTGGCACTTGAATGATGCGTGCTCCTGACAAGTGTAACACACAAGCTTCTGCTGGGAGGTCACGAATACATTGCCACAGCAGGTGCACAGCAGGACACTTGTAGTGTGCGAGCTCCTGCGGGAGGCCACGAAATGCACCTGCCACAGCAGGTCCAGCGCTAAGGGCCGCACGGAGGAGACACCCTGCAGCAGCTGGCTGAGCGCGCCGAGCGTGTCGCCGCCCACAAATAGCACCAGCGCCCGCGGCTTGACGCCTGGCTCCGCCCCCTCCCGCGCCTTGCTCAGTAGCACGGTGCCTGCGCACCACATTCGTGAATAACTTGTGTGCAAAGGAGGCATGAGGGGTGTCATTGCCGTCAGGCGTAGGGTCACTACCCTGTGCCCACACCCATCTGCGCTGCAGCATGCGCATGCAGGCGTGCTGCGCGTGCAAACTTCACTGCACTGCAGCTTGGCATCTGTCAACGGACAAGCATTGTGCCTGGTGCGGCGTGTCTATGCAAGCGCCGCAGGGTCTTGCAAAGCGTCATGATGGCAGAAAGCACCTTGTGCCACACTCCCCTCACTCTCCTGTCCAGTGATCACCAGTGACAACGACGCCCTGCGCGACGCGCAAGCTCATGCCTATTCATGGCGGTGCTGCTTGTGTGTTTGCGCACATGCCACGCACGGACATGCCGTTTCAGGCTATGACGCCAGAGCAGGACGCACTTGTAGTAGTCCTCCTCTGTGAAGGCGTACGGCTCGTAAGCCGCATGCGTCGACAGACCGCCTCGCCGTGGTCTGGCGCTAGCTCGCCTCGAGATGCCGCACAGGCCGCGAGGCGGTGCGCCCGAGACAGAGACAAAACCTCGCCTCAGCTGCGGCGGGCACGCTGCAGACGTGCTGGGGGTTAAAACACTGCGTTGGCATTCAATCTGGCTGCACCATGACCCGCTACCAGCACCTGCATGGTTCCGGAGTTCAGCGCGCGCCTGAAGCATCGCGCCAACCCTCAGTCAGACAACCCGGGCTGGCGCCGCTGCACACAAGGCGCTGGCAGATTCCACTTGGAACCGTCCACAATGCATGCAGTTTGCGAACCTGCAACCCTGAGTGCCACCTGTCATGACGCTGATCTGGAGGTGTCGGCGTTTTCCGACCGATTTTCAAGTTTTCTGGGCCAGCTCAGGGGCGAAGCCAATCCGCTATCGCACGAAGAACTATTCTCAGTTCGGATCATCGACTCGAAGGCAACCTTGCCGGCGCTCCAGCGATGAAGCCTTTGAGGTGATAGATTGCCTCTGCAGCATGTTGCGGCGAAGAGACAGCAGCGGCAACTTGGCCGACAAGTACGGCAGGGGCAGGACGAAGCGGGCGTCGAGATGCCGCACGTTGCTGATCGGCCTGCTCATGATCGCGGGAGGGTCGGTTGTAGGTGACCTGTTGGTCTGAAATCCCTCTGTCATGTTGGGTTCAAGTCCCAGGCTCGCCGGAGCTCCTGCAGAGGCCCTGCGGGCCTTCAGACACTGACACTACCTCAGCAAACCGCCAAAATTCAGTGCCTTGGCATACATTTGCCGGTGCCACTTGGCACTCTGGCGGCGGCGTAGGTACAATAATGCGCTGTCACATCGGCTTGCGCTCTGGAGATTCCGAAGGCTGCAGTCTATTCCGTCGTCCTGCAGCATTGCTTCAGCTCTGCTAGTACGTCTGGTGCGACTGAATGTGAAGTTCCACCCACTGCGCGTTTCGCTGACGGCGGCGCATGCCTGCCTTGTACAGGCATAATGGCGGGGAATGCAGTGATGAAACGCAGCCCCAAACACCATTCAGCCGGCGGTCTCAGGTGAGGAGTGCGACAGCAGCGGATCACAGCTTATTTGCATTGTGGCTCGGTCTGTGTATGCATGACGGCTGCAGGACCGGCGCACAATGCTTGCTTGCCTGCGCCACCAGGAGTCTAGAACAGCTCAGCCAGGCGGGAAAGCGCGGGACAGCAGACAGCGCAGCGGCGATCGCGGCACAGGAGTTCCTTCTAGGAGCGGACACATTTGCGGCGGCGGCGGGCGCGCCGGACCCCTCAGCCCTCAAAAGCAACGCCGTGCGGCAGGCGGTGAGGCGCCCCTTTCACATGCAAGCTTGATTGCTCACGAGTCGGTCAGCTGGTCACGTCAGCGCTCCACGCGCGATATCTCGGACAATAACTGATGTTGGTGCGGCCCACCAATGCGGAGGCGGCGTGCACGGTCAAGCACATGTAGGCTGTTGGTGCTATGAAACTCCTTGCGCTAGAATGACGACGACATCCCGCGTGGCATGCAGGATGCGGTGGCGTTCCCGTGGGACCAGGGCGCGTCAGAGATGGCGTTGTGCGCTGACAGCTGCTCGGCGGCGAACAATGGCGTGTGTGACGAGGGCCGCCGCACCATCGCCTGGCCCCCAGAGCCGTTCCCGGGCGTTCAGGTGGGAGGAGACTGATTGATGTGTGCAACCTTGATCTGCATGTGCCGGCAAGCCAATGCTGTCAACAAACGTGCCAAGCGTTGTCGTTCTGGCGGCTTCAAGGCGCCGCGGGATATCGCACCTTGTTGCATGATTGTGCGCAGTGGTCCTGCGTGTGCATGCTGGACACGCAGACGCTGTCAACGTTCCACGAGGCCGTGTCGCTGTGGATACTGTAATGCAATGCGGATCCGACGACGCATTTCCATTTTGTTCTCGATAATATCTGAAATGAGTCTGGCACGCCGCAGGTGCTGTGCGACCTGGGCACGGACTGCGCGGACTGCGGGCCGTGGAAGTTCAACGTTAGCGGCGACGGAAGCAGCTTCCAGGCAGACCTGCCCATCAAACGCCTCACCTCCCAGAACGTGAGTGATGGATGGCTTTGCCATTGCGGCGCGGCCACTGCACTCGTGGACATGCTTGGAATGCCGATCTCCAGAGCTCACACGTCCGGCGCATGCACCTTCAAAGGGTGGCGCTTGCACCAGGCGCACGACAGCTGCCCCACACTGCAGCCACCGCCAAGCAAGACGCGGCCTGAGCGAAGTCTGCAAGGCTGTGCCTGAGAAACGAAACTCCTGACTGCAGATGGACGTGCGGCTGAAGCAAACGAGCACGAAGCCGTCCTTCCTGATGCCCTTCACCAACCCGGACTTCGATGTGGATGTGTCAGCATCCATGGTCAACGGCGGCGCCGTGGAGATGGGCCTGTCTCAGGTTTCAGCTGTTGACATTGCCTTATCGTTTGCCTTGTCAAATCCAGGCAGGGGGTCTCATCCCCCCCTCTTTATTAAGTGCTTCGCATGGTCAATGGTGCGACACCTTGGAGGTGGGCCTCTCCCAGATGGGGTGGTTGTCGAATTTCTGCACCTTCGCTGATGTGCACGCGCTTTAACAGATGGAGGGCTGCCCAAGGTAGTGCGCTGTGTCTTGTCAGTCCTCTCCGAGGCCAGGGCTTTGCCGCGTCGAAGAGCAGCAGGTGCAGAAAGGGTGGGGAGGGCAAACATGAGCTGCAAGCCTGCGTGCGTCGCTGCATCCGACCTGCTGCTGCGCGCCGCAGGTGTGGTACTTCAGGCTGAAGGACCAGTGCATAAAGGCGGACGGCAGCCGGCGGCTGGTGGTGGATGTGGGCGCCAACTTCGGGTGGTACTCCCTCTTTGCCGCCGCCATGGGCTGCAGGTGCGTCTCAGAGCAGTGGGCCCGTGTGGCGCATCAGTTCACATGGTTCGGAGCCCAAGAGACACGGAGAGCTGAGAGCTCGACGAGAATTGCTTGCCGCACACAGTTTGCGCATGGTGCTGTAATTGTTGAACGCCGCTAGCACGTTTCGCATGGTCTGCTGCTGAGTCGGCCATGCGACGTTGTGTGCACAGGGTTGTGGCGTGGGAACCGGTGCCACACTTCAGGGACTACCTGAAGTACGGCATCGCTGTCAACGGCTTCGGCAACCTCATAGCGGTGCGCAGATCCCTGCACCAAGCGGCAACCCGTCAGAACTCGTCCGCAATTTGCCAGAACTTCCATGCAGCTTGAGGGCTGCTCAATCTGCGAGACTGCCTAATTCTGCAAGCGACTGGGTGTCCCTCCAATGGTCGGCATTGTAGCAGCACCACGATTTCAGCAATCGAACCACGTCATGCAGGTGCGGGACTCGGTGGTGAGCGACCAGGAGGGGGACCATGACCTGGTGGTGCCGCAGCGCGGCATCTGGGGCACCGCCGGCATAGGCGGCTGGAACATCGACAAGTGCGCCCTGCCGCTTGGCTGTGCTGGCGCCGACCTCCGCAGCTGCATGCCCCCTTGACGCAAACGCGTCGCTGGCATGGCATAAGAGCAGGCGTTGAGAGCTGTCTCGTCCGACAAAGCCCTCCACCCCAGCTGCCGTGCCGCGGCAAGCAGCCATACTGAAGCAAACACAAGCGATCACCAGGAATCGCAAATGCGTCGCAGTGCTGCAAGTGTCAAGACGTGTTGTCTCGCGGCACGGCAGGGGCCTCTCCACACCCAGCGGCCATACATGTTGGCACCGATTAAGCTCTCGCTAGCCAGTTCCAATTCGATGCAGGCTTTCTGACACTGTTGATCACTGCAGGGGCATCGACAACGAGCGGCCGTATGAGCACCTGAAGGTGCGGGGCGAGCGCGTGGACGACGTCGTGAAGGAGGACGTGGCGCTCATGAAGATGGATGTGGAGGGCTTCGAAGCGCACGTGCTGGAGGTGCAGACGTTTTCTGAAACCAAACTTGATAAAAGTCTTAGTCAAGGAGGACATGGCGCTCATGAAGATAGATGTGGAGGGCTTTGAGGCGCACATGCTGGAGGTGCGGGGCTCTGCAATTGTCAACTGTAATGCAGACCTAAGATCCTAAGATGTGATTGCTGTAACTTGATGTATCAATCGATCGATGAACCAGTGGAGAGGCATGTTTGCACCTCATGAAGATGGATGTGGAGGGCTTTGCGGCGCACGTGCTGGAGGTGCGGGGCCGTGATTGAAATACCATCTTGCATCAGGAGCGTGGTGATGAACGTGGCAATGCCATGCCGCTGTGCCGTAAAACCAACTGTTGTGTGCCTTCCCGCTGCAGAGCGCGGAGGGACTGTTCGAGCAACACACCGTGGACGTGTGCGGCACCATTACGCGAATGATGCATGCCAGCATGGCCTTTACCTAATGCAAACTTTTGCCGCAGAGCGCGAAGGGGCTGTTCGAGCACCACACCGTGGACAATGTGGTGATGGAGTACTCGCCGGGCGCCTACGAGAGCAACCAGAAGTGGGATGACTACCCCATCATCCCCGGCATGCTCGAATAGTGCGCGCCCATCGACAAGCCTAAATGGAACTTAATCGTGATGCTATTCGGTACCCCATGTCCATGCTCAAAGACTGCGCCCGCGCCTCCCCTCTGTATAATTGTTCCAAGTCTTCTGCAGAGCATAGGGTCTGCAGGATCAGCTCTATGCATCGCCAGAAGTGTCAAACAGCAGACAAGCGACTAAACGCCCAGCGATTGCGACATTGCTGTTGGGAATGCCAGCGGCCATGGATCACGATTATCACAGATCACAATCACTTACGTATGCTCGGCGGTGACATCGTGAAAACGCCATGCAGCTGCAGAAGGCGGAGCCTGTCGAGACGGATGCAGAAGGCGAAGCCAACCGTGGACTGACCCTCACATAATACTGTGATCGTATCCACCATCTGGGAGCTGCAGTAATCGACTGACGCGGTGCTTGTCCTTTATCTCCTGCAGCCTGGTGCGGAAGGGATTCACGGTGCTGCACGTATTTGACACCGTTACGCGGGCGTACGTGTCGCCCGAGGCTTGGGAGGCGGCACCGCCCGCCTTTGGGTGCGTTTGCGTGTTTCTGCGTAACATGTCTGGCTGACCAACTGAACTTGGAACGTAATCACAGTGCAGGCTGGACGGCCTTGCTGGCCTCAGCATTGCCGGTGTCGATGTTCAGATGCTCAGAGGCGTGAAGTCGCCACCTCCAGGGTCATGCTGCAGCTCACACCTGCAGTGCCGCACGCTTGTATCCATGTTGGGCGTCTGCTCAAGGCCGCGTGCAAGGCGTTCTGACATGTTGCCCGGCAACGGGTCAACATCATGGCGGGTGGGCTCGTCATGAAGGGAAGCTTGGGAGACAGCAACACCTGTAATATTGGGGAAATTGTTCATGGATTTTCGAAATCTGTGTTTGCATCGTTCAGGCACATAACGGCGGAGAACCTGGAGGCGGACATGAGTGACGCGCGGAAGATGCAGAAACGCACCATGGGCTGCAACAACCCGCCTGAGCTGGTCGAGCGCTTCAAGTGCGCCGCTGGCACCCAAATTCAGTTTCGTTTATTCAAATATGAAATCACCAAAACCACATGCAACCTGTACCAGCCTTGCGTGCCATCACTTGCATCATCAAGCAGCACGTGTCATCACCCACTGCAAACAGTCGGAGGTGCAGCCTGGAAAAAACCATGTGCTGGCGGCGAAAGCCAGGCCGCAGCCGCAAGTGCATCTGACCGTTCTGCTTCCTCATCAGCGTCATGGTTCTGACCCTTTCTTCTGCTGGGCGCAGCCACTGGTCGGGCTGCACCTTCTTGTGAACCTTTGACCAGTTTCCCTTCTCCTTCTGATCAGCGTTTTCATTGCCATGTGCCGCAGCCACTGGTCGGGCTGCAACTTCATACCAGAGGACCTGCATCCAAAGTCCTTCCGCAGCGCCTTTGGCCACAACACCAATGTGGTCGCCGTGCGCGAGCTGCGTGGCATGCCGGTGGGGCCCCCCGTCGGCGTCTTCACCCCGGAGCAGGCGCGTGCCGCACACCCCTTGACTGCGCTCTGAACGCTCTGCTGCAGCGGCTGCAGCGGCGTCAGGCTGCCAGATGGGTGCTGGGTTGCCTCTCTTGATGTGTGTGGGACTTGAAAGCTGCTTTGCGACTGGATTTGCGACGTACTTCCTGTTGGAAGAGCACTGATCCGGTTTCATGTTGCAGGATCTGCACGAGTGGTTCACGACAAAGGACTACGGGGTGGGCGGCCGGCCCTGCAAGCACCTCATACCCAAAGTCCAGGTGTGTGGCATCCTTCACTTCCACCGTCCGCACAGCAGAGTCAGCTGCTCCTGCAGTCATGTGGACTCCTGTTCTGCAACTTCAGCTGCCGATGACACGTGGCAACCGGTGGATGGAGGATGCTTCGCATCGCCGCGCAGCTGCACAACCCCGCAAGGAACGGTGTCAAAGGCATGTTAAGGCAGGTCTGGCAGACGGGCAGTAGAACTGTGGTATATATTGGCCACTCGAACGAGAAGGTGACGCCAGTTTGTCGATCCAAGGAACATTTTCCTTAACAGGCTGCCGCTTGCGCGCAGGTGCGGCATCGGTGCCCGTGCACAGACCCGGACATCTGCAGCGAGGAGGCCAAGATGGTGGGCTTCCTGGCCAAGGAGGGCCGCATGACGCCCCTCGGCACCGGCCTCAATCCCGTCGCCTGATGCGGCAGCCTGTGTGTGTGACGGCCGCCGCCGCCGCAAAGACCTGTGCGCGCGGGGTTCGCATGACGTGCAGCCTTGCGTGCGATGGCGGGGCTTTTTCAGGACGCTCCTCTGTGTCTGTAGCTATCAAGTCGGTTTGTCAGATCGTCTCAGTTGTCAGTCCATTTGTAGCAGGGAGGAGAGTTGCGTGTGTTTTTGAGTTGGGTTTCTTTTCTGCTGCTTTGAATGATGCCAGAGTCTCACATCTTACACCACCTTTCAGAAGTCCGCCTGAAACTTCATACCCACGGCCATGCTGAGAAGTTGCGCATACAAAGTGGGCGCTCGACAAGCGTACTCCTGGCCGTTCGACCGCAAAAGCATCTGTGCAAGCACTCGATATGTGTGGGTTGTTCTGCGTGTCCTGACAACAGTCCTTTCACTCGACCACAGCCAGATTGCCTGGGACAGTAAACGGCGCTAACACCCTGACCAAGCATGTTTGAGTGCAGCACGCCCGGCTTGCACGACTTACGATTCGCTTGTGTGAGGACAGTATCGACCACAATTGGCCGCTGCCTGACCACTGCCCCGTCAAACTGGAACAGCCGGACAGCCCTGGCCGTTCAAGTCCCCACGACCTGCAACAAATCATGGCCATGTCGGAGCTGCAAGCCACATATTACCCAAGTGAGCAGTCGGCCTGATATAAGCTGCGCACTCAGAGACTGCAGACGCCGCTTGCTGGCTACTGCATACATGCAAGCACAAGGAGTACAGCAGGCGCGGCAGCAACCTAATAAACCCTACGAACGCACCTTCATGAGGGCACATGCTTGGAGTTGCTGTTGCACCACCGGCAGCATGGAGGGAGCAGTCCTCAAACGCTGTCTGAACCCTATATATAACCCCTAGAACACACCTTCATGATGGGCACGCGCTTGGAGCTGCCGTCGCGCCACAGCAGCATGGAGGAGAATTCGTCCAGCTCGCGCGCCATCTCCGGCTTGAGCGTGCTCAGCCGCTCCAGGCCCACCAGCCAGCTGCGGTACTCCTTCACCGAGTGCGGCCCCTGCACGTTGCCCTGCAGGGGGGGTGCAGGACGCGAGGGCATCAGCGCCCTGCCATTCACGGCCGAGCTCGAGAGCTACAGTCGAGGAAAAGGGTGACTCTGCGTGATGTGATCCAAACGTGCTCCTAAGGCACAGAGGTCGGGGCTGAAGCCAGGGGTTGGCGCCAACGGCCAGCGGCGTGCAGGTGGCATCGGCCTGGGGGGGACAGATGTTGAGTCTGAGCACACAGAAAAAGCCACAGCCCCACCTTGTCATCGCGGTAGAACCACAGCTTGACCTCCGATGCCGGGCTTTTGAAGCTGAACCTGGAGGCGGGCTTGGCGGCCGCGGCATCCGCCAGCGCTGCAGGTGCCGGCGCTGCCGCTGCTGGCGCTGCTGCAGCTGTGACCGCCGCCGGCGTTCCGCCGTTCTGACTGGGGCCTGCACAATAGCACCGACGCCGGTTACGCCCCGCCTTGTGTTGCATTGCGCAGGCTGCTTTGTGCGGAACGTCTGTGTACGATGACATGTTAGGCAGGCGCATGCAGACGCTCATATCCATGTAAGAGAGAGAGTGCATTTACCAGCACAGCAAGTAATACCCATGGACAGGGAGCAAAATCCGAGCTGCAGTCTTGCCGGGTTCCAGGGGCCACACCTGCGCTCTGAGCTGACGCCGCGGCTGTGGCATCCCGGCCGCCCGCTCTCTTCCCATTCGGCGATGCAGCCCGCGTTGCCGCAGGCGCCGCTGACCTGCCAGGTGTCCCTGACGCCGGTATTGGCGCCAACGAGGCGGCTGGCGCTGCTGCCCTGTCAGCGGGAGGCTTGGCCGCAGAGGCGCCGCGTCCGGAGGACGCAGCGGCAGGCTTTGCCGGCGAGGCGGCCGGCTGCTTGCTGGAGGCCGGCTTTGCTGGCGCTGCGTGCGCCTTGGCAGACTGGCCGCTGCCCTTGTCGGCCTTGCCGGCAGGCGCGGCTGATGCGGGCTTGCTGGAGGCAGCTGCCCTGCTGCTGGGCGCGGACGCCTGCTTGTCGCCTGCCGCCTTGCCGTTGGCGCTGGCGTGCTTGTCCGCGCTGGCAGGCTTGTCAGCGGCCTTGCTGCTGCCGCCCATGTATGTTCTGCTGTCGGTCTTGGCTGCCGGCTTGTCATGGCGACCCGCCTCTGCCTTGCCGCCGCTGCGGCCGGCGTCGGCTCTGCTGTCGGCCTTGGCTGCCGGCTTGTTGCGCTGGCTTGCCTCTGCCTTGCCGCCGCTGCGGCCGGTCTCGGCCGCCTTGCCGTCTCCGCGGCCCGCAGCTGCCTTGCGGTCCGCCCCAGCCTTGCCGTCGCCGCCGCCGGCGATGCGCGCCGCGATCGCCCTCAGCCTGTCCAGGCCGCCCATAGCCGGCTCGGCCGCCGAGCAGCGCCGATGCGGCGAGCGCCACCATTCCGAGGAGCGCCGCCGCTCCGGCGATCGCCGCTGCTCGGGCGAGCGCCGCACAAGCGGCGGCGGGCCGGGCAGCGGGGCCTCGGCAGAGGCGGACCGCGGCAGCGGCGCAAAGCGGCCCGAATGCATCGGCCGCAGTTTGGCGTGCGGCGGCGACGGCGGCGCCTCGCCGCGCTTGCGAGGCGGGCTGTAGCCGGCCTGCGGGCCAACACCGCGCCGCTGGTTCTCCTCTGCCAGGCTGCGCTTGGGCGGCGGCGGCGGCGGCGCCGCGGCGCCACGCGCAAAGGGGTCCGGGGGAAAGGGCTCCGGCCAGTGCCCGCGCGGCGGCGGCGGCAGCGCCGCCGGCAGCAGACTGCGCCGCGGCGGACTGCGGCTGCGGCGACTGCCGCGGTGCAGCGGGCTGCGTCGGCCCTGCGGCGGAAGCTGCTCCGGCCGGGAGGCGCTACGCTGCCCGAGGTCCCCGCGCGTCGGCAATGGCGGCGAGCGCCGCCCGCCGCCATGGCCGCCGCCCTCCTGTGGCAGGGGCCCGTCAGCGAAGAAGCCGCCGAACGGCAGCAGCCCTCCCGACGGCGGGGAGCGGCCGCGGCGCGGCGGCGACCGGCTGCGCATGGGCGGGCCGAAGTGGTCGTCAAAGCCCGGCGGCGGGCAGCGCCGGCCGAAGTCGTTTGGGAAGCGTGGCGGCGGCCACCCGCCTGCACAGTCGCACAACGCTTGGAAGTTCGTTGTGCTTGGAGGTTCGATGTGCGTTCCACAAGGCAGGGCTTCCAAGCGGGCAGCTGTAATGAGCATGCAAGAAACACGCACAACTTTTGAAACTTTCCAGGTATGGTTCAGGCAGAGGTGGAAACACAGGAGCAGCAGTCCGCACCTGGGCCGCCTGAGGGGTACGGGTCATGCGGTGGGCCACTGTACCCAAAGCCGGGAGGCGGCAGGTCCCGCGGACGTACCTGCGCTCATGAAAGTGCCGTTTGATGCGTGAACGCATGCAGATGTTCGCTGCTATCGATCTAAATGGCTGCAGAGGATATGTGTCAACATAACATCAGGAGCCGACGACATTTCGATTGATGCGTCAGTCTGCAAACATGTCTGATGTCAAAATTGCTAGCTATGGCTGCAGGAGTGATGCACTGGAGAGCAGTAGCTCAGTACCCACGCTTGGTCCACTATGCTAGAAGCTAGCAAGGTTGAATAAGTGTACCAAGGTGGGTCAGTCAGTTAGAGCAGAGTCACCGGCCAAGGTCCGGGCGGCGGCGGCCGCTCGCGCCACAAAGGCCCGCTGAGACTGCGGCCATCTCCAAGTCGGGAGGGTGAGGCCTGCGCACATTGTAGGCTACCTCGTCAGGCATGAACGCTTTCATGGGCACCATTCAGCTCCAGTAGGGAGTTCCGACTTGGAAGAATGCAAAGGAAAGGCATTGAGGACCATGGATTCCACAGCCCACAGCCTTGGCGTTTGCAACTTGCAAGGGGAATTTGCAGAACCAGCATGCCGGCAAACAATGTGACATGCACCGCCTGAGCCCTACGGAAGTGTGATGATTCCCACGGTGCTGGGCACAAGCAATGCTAGCAGCTCCTAGTGAGAGAGCGGCTTGTAGTGAGAACACTGAGTTGCTAGGGAGCGCACCGGCCGCTTGGCAGGTGGCTGGGGGTCCTCTCCCCGGCCCGCTGACGCTTCTGCGCTCCTTTCGCGGGCGCGCTTCCGCTGCTCCGCCCTCTTCTTGCTTCTGCAGGGCCACAAAGGCTCGTTGCTTGATGCACTGTGACAGTGCAGAGCGCATCGCCATTCGTGTGGACCGGAGTTGTTCTGATGATTCTGGTCGGAGAAGTTGCCAAGGGTGCATATTTTCGTGAAGCTGCCAGGCGGATCTCCATTTGCATGTTCACCTGGACCTCCGTCCTGCGGCGTCTGTTTTCGAGTCAACGGCAGCAGCTGGTGGCTCATCCGCATCAGTCCTGCACAGACATCGCAACAGTCTTGCGAACTTTCGGGTGCAGCATTTAGCACGTCGAGCCGGATGCACGGCTGTGAGATGACCAACACATCCCATGTCTCAGGCAATGCAGATGTCCTGCTTTGGCGTGCAGCTGCAGAACAAGAGTCAGTTGTATAACAAAAGCAAAAGTTCACTATTTGCACTGACCTGCTCTTCTTTGCTAGCTGGCTCTTGAGGGCTGGCCTGGGCGGAGAGTCTTTCGCATCTTCTGCGGCAGCGGCTCGCCCGGTGCCGGCCGCCGACAGTCGCTCGCGCAGGAAGCTGACAACCGAGTTCTTCGGCTCGGCGGCTGCTGGCGGCTCGCGCTTCGAGCTGTCCTTGCCGCGCCGCCGCGACTCCCGCCGCTCGCCCTCTGCCGGCTTGCAATTGTCGCCCATGGCGGCTTTCCACGAGATGGGGTCCTTCTTGGCGGCAGAGCCGCCGGCCGCCTCCTCCGCTTGCTGTTGCTGCTGCTGCAGCGGCGGCGACGACCTGGGATGCAGGAAGTAGTCAGAGCACGCTCAAACGTATGTCCTCAGCGGCGGCACGCCGAGCTGCAGTGAGCCGCCATGCCGGCTGGCTGCTGCAGCGGCAGCGGCTGCGCGCCAGATCCGAATCGTGCCGCTGCTCAGCAGGCTCGGTGATTCTGTGCGGTGCAGCACGTTCATCGGCGCATCCCGCAGCAGCGGGAGCCGCACAGCCGCCGAGCTGCTGCCTCAGCCATGCTATATCATGTGCACCGATGCGTCGTCTGCTGCCCTGCCGGCAGGCGCGAGCCTGCCTGCGGTAGGCACCGCCTGCCTGTGCGGTACCTGCCAGCTGCTATTGGACCGCCTCTGCCTGGCTGCTATTGTGTGGTGCGAGTGTCGAGGGCCCGCCTCCGGCTTGTGCCGCTTTTGCGGCCATAGCCGCCCGCCTGACATGCATGCACGTGCCTCGCGCCGTGATGAGGGGGCCGGCAGGGCGGCCGCACACCTACTGCGCTTGGCCGCGCTGGACGGCTGCCGTGCTGCTGCCGCCAGCGGCAGCGGCGCGGGATCATCGTCCGGCTCGAAGTCCATTTCCTCCTCTGCCCCGTCCAGCAGCTCGTGCAGGTCCGCGCGGTCCGCCATGCCGGTGTCTGCGCTGATCATCTGTGTCCGGAAGCGGCCGCAAGCTCGGGCGGCTGGCAGCAGCTGCAGCAGCTGATCTGTGAGTCGTGCGTCCTCGGCCCTGTGGGCCAAGCGCCGGATGCTGGAGTGCCGCTGACCTTAAGATTGCTTAAGGCTGCAAGAGCCGACCTTCCAGCTGCAAAGGAGCAGGGATCAGGGCGTCAGCTGCAGAGCACCGGCAGCACGACCTATCCGCATTCACAAAAGGCTGCATGAGACGTGAAATGCATCCGCCTGCAGGCTCGCTATTCGCAAGCAAACGTGCTCTGGAATATGCAAGCAACAGCAGCAATGCTACAATGTCCCGAGGTGAAGTGGTCAGTCGAAAAGTCAAGTCGGCACCTGCGCGCCGTCTGCGGCCTGCGCGAGTCGGCGGCCCAGTGCTTGCGATTGGATGTCACGGACGCGAAGGCGAGGTTCCCGAGGTGTGAGCGCGCGAGCAACGACATGTGCATTCTTTGGGCTGCAGAACGGCACAGCCTGTGGGAAAGGGCGCCCTTTCAGACAGAAAGGCAGGAAGGGCAGAAACTTCGGCTGATCGTCCAGCTAGCTAGCTAGCCGCGAACGGAATGTTAGTGCCAGTCTTGCTGCTCTGCGGTGGCTTCGGACTGTTGTCAGGTCCACAAGCACGCGTTTCTGGCAAGCTCAGGGCGTCAGCGGGCTGCAAAGCCCATGGCATCGGTGGCCGCCCTGTTTCGGCAATATCGCCCGCTGCGAGACAGCATTGCTGCGCAACTTTCTTCAGCATAGCTTGGACTGCGATACCAGCGCGGGCAGACTGGCCCGGAGCACCTCCAAGAGGCAATAGGAGTCGGAACAGGTGGGACGACTCCTCGAGCCCCCAATGCTGTTCCGCAGGATGCATGCCGCGCCGAAAGCACTATGCTAGGCCTGAGCCCGCCTGCTTGCTCGTTGACATGGCTGCATCACAGTCCTCGACGCTCGTTGCCACCGAGGCAGGCAGCTGCAGCAGCACATCTATCTTAGTCTTGTGGCAGCCATGCACCCCGCAGCTGAGGAGTGCTCAGCTCATGCAGCTGTCTTTTTGCGATGAGATTCTGCATCGAAACCTGGAGGTCACTTGCGCACGACAGGGGGAGCTGCCGAGTGCATGCACATGGAGGCGGCACGGCCCGGTGATGCTGCGGCAGATGCTGCAGCGGCTCAGGCGCCCATTGCGGCTGCAGGCCAGGCAGCGCCCGCCACAGGCCCACCGACCGGGCAGCCCGCCGCCGCCGCAGCCGCTGATCCCAAAGGTCCGCCGGATGGCTCTGGTGTAAGCAAACCCCAGGACGCGGCGAAGCCCGAGGGCAGTAAAGCTGGCAGCGGCCGGGACGGCTGCAAGCCCGGCAGCAGCAAGCCCGGCGGCGGCAAGATGGACGCCAAGCCCAGCAGCAGCAGCAAGGAGCGCAGCAAGAGCCGCGAGAAGGACGGCAAGTCCTGGCGGTCCGCAAAAGACCGCAAAGACAAGGATGGGAAGGAAAGGGATGGCGGCCGGGAGAAGGATGCCAAAAGGGACAGCAAGCGGTCCTCCAAGGACAGCAAGCGCAGCCGTTCGGAGAAGGACAGAGACAAGGAAAAGGGGCGCAAGCGCAGCCGGGAGAAGACGGAGAAGGGCGACAAGAGCGAGCGGCGGCGGCGGCGGTCCGGCTCCCGGTCAAAGAGCCGCTCGCCCTCAGCCAGGCGCCGGCGCTCGCCGTCGCCGCCTTTTGGCGGGCCTCGCGGCTTCGACCGCCGCATGGGCCCAGGTGGGTGCCTTTACTCGTTTCGTGGATCTTGGCAGCTGGCAGATTGCAGCAGAACCCACTTGGGGGGCCACAGGCACAATCTTCCAGCTAAATTTGCCTGGCATAGCTGGCGAGGTCCAGAGGTGTTGAATTGACGAGGCTTTGCAGCAATGTGCATTGGCCAATGACATCCTATCGTGGCTGGGCAGGTCCTTTCGGCCCCATGAACCGCTTCGGCGGCGGCATGGGACCGGGCGGCTTTGGCCCTCGTGGGCCGCCGGGCTGGGGCGGTGGCCCTCCGCCAGGCTGGGGCGGACGCGGGCCCGGTGGCCCGGGACCCTACGGTGGCGGCTCCTGGGACGGTCCCCCAGGCGGCCACCCCGGCTCGCCAGGCTTCGGACTGCCAGGCCGCGGCGGCTTTGGCGGCGGCACGCCACGTGAGCGGTGTCCCCTCAGAGTGGTTTCACTGGTGCTTTGAAGTCAACATTATGTCTGGACTGGCGTTAGGTCAGTGCACCGTGCCAGCTGCAGTGCTAAAGCCTTCTCACTGACGCCCATATCGGCCAGCCATCCCGCAGTGGTCATGAACACATGCGCATCTCCTTGCTGTCTGCTGTGCTACAGTGACGTTTGAGGAGCGGCAGCGGCTCGCGGCGACGCGCAGTAGCCCATTGCGGGACCGCCCGAGCTCCCCACCTACCGGCTCCGAGCGCCGGTGGGGCGCCGATGGGGGCGCCCGCCCTGCAGTCAGCGGCGGCAGCGGCGGGGCGCCGTCCGAGCGCGCAGCGTCTCCGGCGCGGCCCGCCGCCGGCATTGGCGGCAGCGCAGACCGGCCCAGCGGCACGTCTAGCAGCGCTGCGGCGGTGGGCGGCGCCGCAGCAGCGGCAGCCGATGCGCCCAGTGCACCTGCCGCCGCCGCCGACAAGGGGTGGGGCGCTCAAGCGGGCTGGGGCACACCACTGGACAAGGCAGCAGACGCAGGGGCCGCCGGCGCTAGCGGCGGCGGCGCTGCGAATGGCGCCTGGCAGTCGCCTGCCTCCGACGTCTGGGGCAGCAGCGCGGGGCAGCATAACGGGTGGCGCGATGCGCAGGCGGCTGGAGCGAGCCCGCGCACCAATGGTGCAGCGCACGGTTTGGGACAGGCAGCAGACCAGGCGCCCAGCTACGCGGCCACGGTGCCGGCGCCAGCATCGGCGCTCAGCCCGGGGGTGGACCCCCGACAAAAGATCTGGTACTATGTCGACCCGAAGGTGAGGCTGTGCTCAGGATCAGAGTATTGCATTCTGCCGCAGCGGCGGCTACTCTGCACAATTGTTCTGCTGCTGAAGCTGTGAGGTGTCAGAGCAAGGTGGTGCACAGGTACGATGAATACGCAGTGAGATTCATGTGGTGGTACTCTGCGATTGCAGGAGCAGACGCAGGGGCCGTGCAGTATCATGCAGTTCCAGACCTGGCTGCGGAAGATGGGTGGCAACCCTGCACTGCGCACCGAGTTCGAGCAGTTCAAGGCTGTCTCGGTGTGGCGGGTGCGCTCACTCTCATCCTTCCCTGCCTTGTGCTGTCTTGACCTCCATGTGGAATCAAATCCCAGCTTTTGCCACCGCAGAATGCTCACTGGGTGTGGCTTCAGCAACTGGCTGCGTCTTGACTCGTGCTTCTTGCACTGAGCAGGAAGGCATGGCGGTGCGGGTGGCGCTGGCGACGGTGGTGGGGCAGGAAGCCATGGGCGCCGGCGGGTCATGACAGCTGTTCTCGCGCATGCACGGCGGCGGTCATCTGGCGCCCTCGACGATGATAAACCTCGGAGATGCCGGCCGGCGCAGATGAACAGCGGCATTCTCTCCCTTTGTTTGGCGCTCTAATTTTGTGTTGTCTAGTCTGTTTGATCGGGTGTGGGTTGAGGCGCAGTGCAGCATGATGCCTCGCCGCCGCCATGCATAACCCCAAAATCAGCAGGGAGACAGAACTCGAATTTCACACACACGTACGTAGGTACGCACTGCTGGTACTGAGGTGATTGAACGGGCCAGCGCTGCGTGAAGAGGCGGGCCCTGCTTGGCGCTGCTGTGCTGACGTCAACGACAGCAGCGGGAAGCCAGTCACAGCCAGTGGCATCACAAATCATGATGAGCAGGGGAACGGAAACACGCATTCACAATCCATCGTGAGCGCAACATCTTGACCAGCCTTTCTTCCCCTAGCATGGCATTGTAACGTCTCTGAACCTGCCACCATGGGGGCCACTGAACAGCCACTGAAGAAGAAGCGCGTCGCCGTTGTCGGCTCCGGGATTACGGGGCTGTCGACCGCATGGCTGCTGCAGCGGTACGCCACCGCGCATCGAAGCCCAGGAACACTTCCATAATGCGAGATCTGTCCCACACAGTGATGCTCTTGCGATCGTCGTGTGGATGGAGCCTACCTCTGATGGCCATCTGAACAGTGTTCAAGTGAGCTGCAGCCACCCTGCACGAGTGAATACGGAGAAGGGCCGTCTGAGAAACGTTTCGCATGACTCAAGTTTGTGCTTTGAGACGTTTGCTGGGCCCCGATGTTTATGACGTACCACAGCTGAGACTGGGCGCCCGCGGCTGTGGTCCTCCTTCGCTGGCGGCACTACAAGACAGGTTTGCAGAGGCGGCGTGCAAACTTAGCACTACCACTGCGGCATAGGTCGGGCGCGGAGGTGGTGCTGTTTGAGAAGGAGGCGACATGCGGCGGCCACACCCTGACGAATGACTCCGGCACTGTGCCGGTGGATTTGGGCTTTCAGGTACGAGTCTTCCCATTTTGCAATTCTACGTTCCGTCGTTTGCCTTATCTGTCACACATGATGGCTGTTGTAAGTGAAGCAGAAGGAAGTGATTTCTGTGGCCCCACAGTGCTGCCGCAATGCGGCCGTCGGGGCGCCATGCCAGCAAGCAACCCAACACACATGCCGCTCTGCGCAGGTGTACAACTTGACCACCTACCCGAACCTGGTGGGCCTGCTGGACACTCTCGGCGTGGACACCGAGCCGTCAGACATGTCCTTCGCGGTGTCATCGGACGAGGGCGCCTTCGAATGGGGCTCCAGAGGCCTCGGCGCACTGTTCGCGCAGCGGCGCAACATCCTGAGCCCCACCTTCTGGCGCATGGTGGCGGACGTGGTGCACTTTGGGCGCAACGCACCCGAGGTGCTGAACCCCTCAAATGCGGCGGAATTCGGCGCCATGTCGACGGGGGACTACCTGCGGCGGCGGCGGTACAGCACCGTCTTCGTGCGGCACTATTTCCTGCCCATGTGCGCCGCCGTGTGGAGCGTGCCCGTGTCCCAGGTGAGGCTCAGCACTCCCGCTGTCCTGTGCTGGATGGCGTCGTGCTTACACATGGCAAGACACATGCCCAGCAGCTGCCACCTCCACATCATGATCCAGCGGCTGCAGGCAGGGATCTCCGCCATCTCACGAGTCGATCTTGGCTGCGGAGCACGCCAGGCGCAACAGCCCACTCCGGTGCTGCCGACAGCGACCGTCTCCCACGTGCAGATGATGGGGGCGCCAATCTTGACGCTGTGATCTTATCCCTTCGTGCAGATGATGAGGGCGCCGATCGTGACGCAGCGATCTTATTCCTTCGTGCAGATGATGAGGGCGCCGATCGTGACGCTGGTCCGCTTCTGGGCGAACCACCACCTGCTGGACCTGGTGCAGCGCCCCGTGTGGCGCGTCGTCAAGGGCCGCTCCCGCTCCTATGTCGACGCCATCTGCGCAGGTGCCCACGCAATGCCCGACTGGCTCTTCGAGGTTCCACGAGTCAATGAGTCCGCCAATGACCTCGCTTGTCGGCGGAAGGAACGGCTCCTCAAATTTTGTGCATGCACAGCCTCGCTGCTGCTGCACGGGTCAGTGGGCAGATACGGTCATCAGAGATCTTTCCGGGGGGACACAGGTCTCGTTGACGACCTCTCCATGCCCTGCAGAGCTGTGCGACGTGCGTGCCGGCTGCGGCGTCGCCGCGGTGGAGTCACTGGGCAAGAGCGGCCCCGTGCGGCTGCGCACCGAGGGCGGCGCGACGGAGAAGTTTGATGCCGTGGTGCTGGCAACGCACACAGACACCTCCCTGGCGATGCTCGGCGACGCCTGCCCGCAGGTTTGCATCCCAGCCACCATACGTTTAGAATTCACAATTCCTTATTCGAATATTTGAATATGATACCTGGCTGAGAGCTTCTTGTATTGTTGGAAGAGTGAGTTTATTATCTGGATCATGCCTTCCCCCATGGCAGCCAGCTACCTGCAAAGCGCATCCTGACAGCCAGCTACCCAGGCACAAAGTTCTGTTGACAGCCAGCTAGCCGCAGGGCTGGTGGGATGATCAGCCCTGGATTCGCTGACGGGGACGCAGTGTTCAACATAATGTTTCAATGGTGGGAACGCCCGCTGCACGCTGCAGGAGGCGCGGGAGGTGCTGGCGGCGATACCGTACAACGAGAACGACGTGTGGCTGCACACGGATGCGAGCCTCATGCCGCGGGCCCGCGCCGCCTGGGCCTCCTGGAACTTCCTCGGCAGGTGCGGATCGCTTTTGGAATGCAGCCAATGCAAAGCGCAAGTCATATGTTTGCACCATCACCTACCAGATGCCATGCACCAGGTTCAGAGCCCCAAAGGATGAACATTTGGCAGGTGTGGCGAAGACAAAAAACAGAGGCCATTGCGTCTGTAGCCCACTGCATCAGCAGCAGCATTCGCAACTTGCCCCTATGGCATCTCAGACTGTCGTTCCTTGCCACCTGCAGCTCGGCCAGCGGCAGCGAGGACGCTGCAGTGTGCGTCAGCTATTGGCTCAACCTGCTGCAGAACCTGCCGCCGGGCACGCCGGACATGTTTGTGACGCTCAACCCGCCGCGCCCGCCGGCGACCGGCAGCGTACTGCGGCGGCTGGCGCACCCGGTCTTTGGCCCCGACATGGTCGCCGCGCAGGCGGCACTGCCCGGCGTGCAGGTGGGCTTCTAGGGTTTGGACTTGATGTTTCTAAACCCTTGCTCTTGCCAACAGCGTTGGATGGCGCTCTGTGCGCAGGATGGCAGCACACTCCAGACTGCGGGATGTCCCTCGATGCTTGGTGCAAACATGTCTCCCAAAAGCTGGCAATATGGTACAACATCTCTGGCTTGCTGAATGTGTGGTGCAACATCTCTTAGTCGTTTGGTAAAACAGTACAATGCAGGACAGGGGCGGCGTGTACCTGACGGGCGCCTAGGAGGGCTGCGTTTTCCACGAGGACGGCATCAGGGCACCTTGGCGGCATCGATGATGATTGTTCGTCTCAATGTCGGTACCGTGTCTGACCTGCAGGGCAAGGGCAAATTGTACCGGGCGGGCGGGCTGTGGAAGCTGGGGAAGTCAAACGCAACATTCTAACTTTGGCACGCGAAGTGCAGGGAAAGGGCGGCGTGTACCTGGCGGGCGCCTGGGCGGGCTACGGCTTCCACGAGGACGGCCTCAAGGCGGGCATCGCCGTCGCGCAGGCGCTGGGTGCCACGCTGCCCTGGCGCCCGCGCGCTGCCAACCCGAAGGTCGGCAGACTTGCAGAATGCAGAATGAACAATTTGGTTGTGTCAGCCAGCCAGCACCCTGCAGACTGTCATGCAGCGTCTTGCCTTAGACACTCGCTTGTGCTTGCCAACACTGCTGCGCAAGTGATGCAATCTCGCTGACGGGGCAGGAGACTCGGAAGTGCGTAGCTACATCAGAAACAACGAGCCTGGTTCCTGGACGACGCAGGTGGGCCTGTTCGGGTTGCTGGCGATGAGCATCTTCGACCGCTTTGCGCGCGCCGCCATCAGCGTCGGCCACCTGCGCGTCATCCTGCCCAGCGGCGAGGAGCTGTCCTACGGCGATCCCGCCACCACGCAGCCGCCCGTGGTGCCAGGTGGGCCTTGCTTTATCGTCATTTCAACATTTCATGTACCAGGATCTGAGATGCGGTGCCAGCCCCCTTCCCGGTACTCGGTCTGAGCGGACTATGTGCTCCACCCACATGCAGCGGCTGCCTGCCAAACTCTGCAGGTCCTCACAGCTGCCGGTTATAACCAGGCGTCGTTGCTGGCATGGTCAAGCAGGCGAGGAGTGGCGGGGGCGGCCGAAGCAGGCGGCGGTCATCCGGCTGTTTGACCACGCCTTCTTCCGCAAGATCATCACCCGCCATGACACCGGCATGGGCGAGTCCTACATGGACGGCGACTATGAGGTGAGGTCTGTAAAACAACCAGAAATGTGAGATTTCTCTGGTTTTGATGTTTCAACTTGGAGCCCATAAATTTCAAAGCACCTACATGAGAGTCCTACATGGACGGCGACTATGAGGTGCGGTTGTTCCTGCTCAGACTCATCGAGGTCAGAATCGCTTGGAAATTGAGACCAACTTAGGGCCCCTAGTAAACTGTTGTGTGCTTACCTGCCGCCTGCACCACCATGCTCCCTGGTGCTGCCGCTGTCACCGTATCTCTGCCGTACCTGCACCATCTGACCCCGCCTGGCTGAGTGGTTTGTGCTGTCGAGCGGCAAGTGACTCGTTCCTGTGTGCGCATTCGCAGGTGGACGACATTGGCGGCCTGCTGGCGATCGCTTGCGCCAACGCGACCAACATCGAGGACAGCCGCGGCCTGCTGGGCTTCCTCAACACGCTCGGCGGCTGGGCGCTACGGGCAGCGCACGCCGCGCGTAGCAACACCATCGCAGGTGATGCTCTACCCAGTGGATTGTTGCAGCACTGCAACCTGATCCATTTGACGATGGGCAGGAGCGTTGCTCCCCGCTGCACCTTGGACAGTGCGCACACACAGTGTACAGAGCACGTGGCGCGCAGCGACACCATCGCAGGTGCTCCGTCCGGTGCCCGCTCCTTCTGCGCACTATTGTGGGTCCTGCATGTCTGGCAATCCTGTGCAGGGAGGTGCAGAAATCGCTCAGCGATCCCTTCCATGGCCACACATGTTGATCAAATCGACCCCATTTTCGACAAGCGGGTGCTCATGCTGTCCAGGCAGCAGGCGCAACATCGAGGAGCACTACGATGCAGGCAACGACATGTACCGCCTGTTCCTGGACAACACGCTCACCTACTCCTGCGGCATCCACTCTCCAGGTGGGTTTGCGCTGCGCTTCGGCGGAGGTGTGAGTACGTTCGGAATTGCAGATCTGCACGTTCCAATGCTGGTCGCAAGCGTGCTTGCGTCACACTCTGGCGCTGCATCATGGGAGGGGAGGTGGCAGGGGGCCCTGGATTTTCCGTGCCCCGCCCAACTGCATCGTCGCATCATGTTGAATTACAGAGTTATATTTATTTGATTCTGGAAATCCTTCTCTCCTGCAGGCGGGTCGCTGCAGGATGCACAGCTGGCCAAGCTGGACGCGATGTTGCAGACGGCGGAGGTGTGCGCAACGGATCACGTGCTGGAGATTGGCTGTGGCTGGGGCTCCATGGCCATCCGAGCCGTGCAGACCACCGGCTGCAGGTAGGCCGCTGCGGGCAGGTTCCCTGCTGGATGTCCATCCTCGCTTCTTGTTGGAGGTTTTTCTCGCGGATGGCGAACAAGCAGAGGTATTTCCTGGGTGTTTTCGGCAGACTTGCGTGTCTCAGAGCTGGCCTAAGGGAATGTGGGTGCCTCTCGTGTAATGTCGGGGTTGTTTTCACCAGGTGGACGGGCATCACAGTGAGCAAGGAGCAGCTGGCGGAGGCGACAGCGCGCGTCAAGGTCGCCGGCCTGTCCGACAGCATCACCCTCCTCTTCTGCGACTATCGGTGATGCTCTCCCTAAGCTGCTCTCCCTCAGCCTGTTTCCCTCTTGTCCTTGGATGTCGTCCTGACGCATTGCCCAGCAAGGTGTCGGCGCCGGTTTAGATACATACAAGGCCTGTTGTATGGCAGAACCTGCACAGCAGCATCCTTGGTAGTGAAATGCTGGTGCCGCCACCGCGCAGGGAAATCCCAGCCGCGGCGGGCAGCTTCGACAAGGTGCTGAGCTGCGAGATGATCGAGGCGGTGGGGCAGGAGCACCTGGTCACCTACTTCACTGCGATCAACGCCGCGCTGAAGCCGGGCGGCAAGGCCGTCATCCAGGTGTGGCATGACGCTACTTCTCTGCGCGCTGCCTCTCGGATTCGACTGCGATACAATTGGCCATGTCGTGGCTGCGGCGGCGGGTGACAGCAGCCAGGACCAGCATGTCTCGGACGGTTTACCAGCCCCAGAACATCACTTCCCACCAACTAGAACCGATGCATTTCGAACCTTGCATGCAGGTGATAGCGGAGCCGGACGAGCGGTACGAGACGTACTGCGCCAGCAGCGACTTCATCCGGGAGCACATCTTCCCTGGCGGCCACCTGCCCTCCATGGGCGCCATGGTTCAGGCAGCTCGCGGCACGACCCTCCAGGTGTGCTTCCTGATCTTGAGGGTTCGAGTGACCCCTCTTGCGCAGTCAAGAACGTGTGCTACGAGGGCTGCTGATGGAATCACTCGCCGCCGCCTCTCCGGCCGCGACAGTGCATGGACGGCGGAGGGCACAGCACAGGAGCAGCAAGCCTCCTGCAGAAAAGGTGCATTCTGGATGTCTTGAACATGCGATGGTAGTGCTGTGCTCATTTTCGCAGGTGCAAGGCTGCCGGGACATCGGGCTCGACTACGCTATCACGTTGCGCGACTGGCGGGCGGCGTGGGAGGAGAAGCGGGAAGCGGTGCTGCAGCTGGGCTACTCAGACCGCTTCTGGCGCAAGTACAGGTGAAGAAATTTCTGTTTTACTATTGTCAAAACAGGATGGAATACCAAGTCAATTCATCAAAACAAAGTGCTTGCGGCGCAAGTACAGAGCCGTCATGACATGGCACCATCACTCATGCTACTTCAATGCACAATAGCGTCTTCGCAGGGCTCAGCTTGGTGGAAACACCACCAGTTTTTGCCTGGCAAACTACCAATGTGTTTCGAAGCAGGTTCCTCTGTAGGCGCAGATGGCGAGAGCACTCCAGCCTGATCTTTCTTGCTCCTCTGCAGGTTCTACTTTGCGTACTGCGAGGCGGCCTTCGATGCCAGGTACATACATGACTTTCAAGTTCTATTTGTCAAGGGCGACGCCGGCGACGCAACCGCGGCAGCGGCGGCGGCCGCCGGCGCAACGCTCGCGCAGGCGGTGGCTGAGCCCTCATCCTCGCGGCGCAGCGCCCCAGACCCCTTCACGCAGGTCCGCCCTCACTCCATCCTGGCAGTCATGTTTGCACAGTGATGTACTCCAGTGCACGGCGGATCCAGGACATGACAGCATGAGCAGCAATGCACATCCCAGTCAAACTGTTAGCAGAGCGAGCAGCCAGACATCCGTGATAGGGAGGTCTCCGAAACTGCTTTGAAACTGTATTCGCTATAACCACACCCGTGGCTATCGCGCAGACGCTGCTGGGCATCTACTTCTTCCTGGCGGGCTGGGCGGTGGGCCAGCGGCGGGCGCTGCTGCTCATGCCGGTCGTGTCGGCGCTGTGCGCCGCGCTGCTGTGGCTCGCCAGCGCCCTCTCCGCCGGCCTCTCGCCGCGCTTCAGGTGCCTCTCGCTGAGCTTTTCGGCAAGCCCTGCGATATTGTTTCCAGTTCGCTCTCAACAACGCTGCGCACACCGCCAGTCCTACTGCTGTTCTTTGTCTTTCCCTAGTCTGCTATCCACTTAAAAAGTTTAACATCTGTCGATCACACACCGCCCAGCGCCCCACAGGACCTTACAATCGCTGATTTGCAGGGGCATGGACCCAGAGGCGAAGGTCTGGTGGTGCACCGATGTGGTGCACCTGCTGTACTCTGCCGGCGTCAGCGTCTCGGCAGCGACATATTTGGTGCTGCAGCCGGGAGCTCTGAGCGTGGCGTCGCCGCCGGTCGCAACCGGCGTGCCAGACGCCCTCGTCTGCATCTCGGCCGGCTTCTGCGCCTTCCTGCTGTGGATCCTGCTGGCGTACAGGTATGGATGCAAACAACATTGCACCTGCTGGGCGGTGTCTGTGCTGGAACGCTATCTGGCAGGCGAATCCGCCAAAGACGAGCAAGCTGTCACCGATTTGTCATCAGAGTCATTCCGCAACTAGACTGCCTTTCAACGACGTGTCGGGGCCGTGCACTTCAGCCTGACGGCATTGCACCAGATCAGGTCTCCGGCCTGGACGGCCAAAGTAATTACTTGAGGCTTTCAGAGTTTAGCGGCCTTGTTGGCGCCCACCCTCGTGCCTACCTTCCTCCCTTGACTGTGGTGTGAACACCTGGTGCAGGATATACTCGAGGTCTTACATGAAGATGCTGCACCTGACGACGACGCTGGTGCTGCTGGCGTCGGCGGCGCACAAGAGCGACCATACGGCGCTGATGACGGCGGCATTGGTGTCAGAAGCGCACACCGCCTTCTTCCTCGCCCGCCGCATGCAGGTGCGACTGACTTCCAAACGCTGTTGATTGTATCAATGCGAGGTGGTCGCCCTGCGGTGCTGTTTGAAGCACACACTGCCTTCTCCATCGCCCGCCGCATGCAGGTGCACGGTGGCTGTGCATCTTGCTACGAGTGAAGGCCGACGCTTGCCTGGGCTACGGCAGCGGGCAAGTGCAGCGACAACGCCATTGCCGCGAGGTACAGTCCCTCCCCAAACTCTGCCTTTACCTTTGCAATTGACCGCAGGACGCCCTGGGCGTGGCCGCGGCCAGCAGCTGGCGACGGACGGTCGCCCAGGCGGAGCGCGCCTCACTGGTGGTGTTCCGTCTGGCGCCCCATGCGGCGCTGACGGCGGCAGTCGTGGCACAGCCAGGCGGCTTTGCGACGCGGGTGCGCTACGGCATGGCCTGCGGCGGCCTCCTGTACATGAACTTCGCAAACGTGCTCAAGGCGCGGCGCACCTTTGGCGGCGCGGCCGCAGCGGCAGCGGCCAAGCCCAAAGCGCAGTGATAGGCCTGCGTCCGTCAACTCGGGCAGGTGCACTGCGGTGCGGATTTTATGACCGCGCGGCTTGGGCGCGCCCGTGGCAGTGCCTTTGATTCAGGTGCACATTGGCCGGGTGCCGCCAAGCCAGATCAGTAGTCGTGACCACAGCTCAGCGATCGGGGCAAGGCGCTTTAGAAGAAGACCAAAGCAGCAGCAGTTGCTGCAATGTGCGGATGTCTTGGGGGCTGATTTGCCGTTGACAGTCAGAGTATTGCTTCAGTATCTGTTTGACCTTTGATGCTGCGACGCCGCCGTCAGTTTGTGACTGATGAGCGCGCGGGCATTTGCTCCATTCAGTCTCTGCATATCGTTGGGATGTAGGTTCGGGACGATTGCTGATCGCTTGCGTTATATTTCAAGTACTGTTCTGAACACTGGAAATAAATAATGAAATCTGAAAAGCTGAGTTCTGCATGAATGACTTCACACTGACCAAATCACATCATGGATGTACTGTGTGTCGTGTCTGGTCCTCCTGGTCTGCTGTGATAACGCTGCTGCCAACACGACTCCCTTGCAATTTCAAGCTGGCGTGGACCCTCGCTGCACACTTGTATGCTGCGCAAGACAGCCACCAGTCTCTATCTCCTGCTGCACGGCGGACATTCTCTACGTGGGAGTCGGTGCCTTCTTGTCAGTGCCTGCATGATACGATGGAGACTCACAGTCAGAGAGAGCACGATGGTCTGCCGTTCCGCGCGATGAGCAAGAATATTCGAGGAACGGTCGCTCAGAGATTGACGCTGAGCAACTCCTGTTTCATCGCACAGGTTGCAGAGTGGCTTGTGTGCGAACGGCCCAAGCCTGGACCAACTGTGGGCGCATGTTCAAAGTGACAACACACGTGAACACGATGAATGCGGCGGATGCCACGCGCGGCGCTCAAGCCCCGCACCTGGGAATCACTCTCATGAGGCGGCAAGAAGCAGCCGCAGGATGCTGTTGGACCGATCAGCGCTCGCACCGTAAGCCGCCCTAGCAGCCTGAGGGTGGTCCGCGGGCGCGCCGGCGCCGGCGTGGCCCTCCTCCGTCGACTTGCCGCCGCCGGAGAACAGGTGTGCCAGGGTGCGCACCCGCCACAGGGGCAGGCCGTCGTCGACGACGCGGGGCTTCGCCGAACCGTCAGCGTTGGGCGTCTTGGAGTCCATGTATGCTGCAGCACAGAGAAAGCGCGCGCGGGTATTGCATGATTATCAGTGTCGGCAGCGTTGCAGAGCGAGGGCGGTGTCTGACCAGTGAGATGCTGGATGTGGCATCATGCTGCTGCCAGAATTCTATCAAACTTCATCACGGGGGCAGATGTGCCATTCTGCAGAACGTGTTGCTAGGCTAGGCCCACCCAATTGGCTTTCTGCGTGTCGCCCATGCAAGATGTCTGTGGCACGATCCCATCCAAACGATGCAGAGCCACTCCTGATGCGACATTTGGTCGGAAAGCCCTCTCCAAGCATAAAAATCTTCTATCAGAGCCCTGCAGATGCTATTTACGCACTGAGGATTGCTCGAAAGAGCACTCACGCATCACCTTCCGAAATGAGCTGCTGATGCGCATCGCATGGCATTGGCAGCCACATGCCATTATTTCTGCTGCGTCGCTTCCGCCGACCAGCTGGTGCAGAGGGTGTGGCGAGCGTCCAGTAAATGTACGTGTGGCTGCCCCGCAGCGCGCTTTGCTCCTTGCCATGCTTGATACTGGGTCCGTCGCGGCGTCTCATTCTCACACAATTCGGCACTCAAAGATCATCCTCGCTCACGTCCAAGGTTCCACAGACAGCACGCCAGCAGCTCCCCGCGACAACACCTCAAATTCGGCTTTGAGACAGCATGGTGGTCGGGCGCTTGCTGAAGATCCAAGGTGAACACGGTGACATGTCTGACACTTTGATAGAGGTATCTGCCCAATATCGCGAACTCTGCGTACAGTGCACATGAGACTTCTCTGTGCAATTGAGGCTGCGTCCCAAAACATGAAGGCAGAAAGGGGGCTTCTGTGGTCACGTGTGTGGGGATCTCAGCGGACAAGGAGAGGTGCGCACACAGGAGGTGCACACGCTCGTTTCACCGGTGAAGGCTCTGATCAGCTCTGGCATCACTTGATTACTATTGAATCACAATTCTACATGGTCTTCATGCGGCATTAAGCCGAATTACGATGGCTGATGTGCGCGCTGCAGCTGACCACTCAAATCTGTGTCATGATGTCTTACTCCTGACTCCATCTGTGGTTGCTAATCCTCCAGTGCTCTACCGCGCTTGTGCTGCGGTAGCACATTGCGTGGGCTGCATGCCGCCACATGTGCCCCTGCCCCAATGATCCGCCTCCTGCGTCCTGCCGCTGGCCAGCGCTGCCATGGCAACATCAGCAGCATGCGGATCCGGTCCAGTGGGCTGGCAGTATCCGCAGCCTCTTAGGGAGTGCGACCTGTTCTATCACTTGCCACGACCTGATTTGCCCTGCAGCCCAGGATCCGCTGCCACCATCGCGGCGTCCCTCGCTGCATTCGCCTTCTTTGTGAGCTCTTCCCTGCGGCCATACACCGAGTCGTCTGGTTTGATCCGCGGTCGAGTCGCCTTACATGCTCCGGTCTTGAGGATGACCTCAAGAGTGCTGCATTGCGGGGTAGTGCAGAGCGACTGGCGCTCGCGTCCCAGGGCATTGCACTTTCGAAACGGATGGATTTGCTTGCCGCTGCCATTTACGCGACAACCTCCCCGTGCTGATGGCCACCACATTGAATCTCAACACGACTAGGTGCCGCACTTGTTTTGGTCCCTCCGCAGGGCATCAGACGCGAGGCGCGCCAGGAAGCCGTCGATGCGCTCGCGCGGCACGCGCTGTGTGGGGTGCGCCGCCCAGTAGGCCTCAACGGCATCGCGTGACTTCGCCTCCCGCGCTGCAATGTCCGCGCGCGTGGCCTCGACGAACTGCTGGCTGCGCAGCGCCCTACGGTCACAGTCAGCAAGTGGACATCGACTTGGGAGCGTCTGCCAGGTAGCGAAGCAGGTCTGCCGACCCTGACGTGTCAAGCTTTATGTATCCTGCACACACAGGAATTGGACGTATCAACTGCAAGGTTCGCGCCACAGGCACCTGTACAGGGCGACGCAGCGGGGGCGGCCCTTGAGCCCCGCCAGCTTTGCCAACACGCTCTTGTGGCAGCCCGCCAGCAGCTCCACCGTCTCCTGCAGCCGCCCCTCGGGGTGCTTTGACGCCGGCGCCGGCGCCGACGCCGCTGCTGTGCCGTCCACAGGTACAGCCTCCTCAGCCGCCGCCGCGAGCTCCCTGAACAGCGCGGCGGCGCCCTGTGAGACGCCCGCTGCTGCCGAATTGGTTCCTCCGGCAGCTGCCGCAGTGCCCCCGTCGCCGCCTCTGCCGGCGGTCCACCGCCGCTGCAGCTCGTCCAACTCGTCTGATGGAGAGCTGCAATTTGGGACTCGTCATATTAGGAATGGTAAACCGATCGCGTAGGCAACTGCACCCACGACTGTTAGCACACTGCAGCCTCCGTCACAAGGACGCATTCACATGAAAATTATGGCAAACATGAAACATTACTCGGGTCCGCTGAGCGAGCCAGGGCAATTCTCGAAGTCGAATGGGAATGGGATCCCACCTGCCATCAGGCTGCGGTGCTTTTGTGGCGCCAGCGGCGTGCGCGGTCGCGCGGCCCAGCAGCGCCGTTATGCGGGCGTCCACTGTCACGAACGATGGCTCCGCAAAGTCGGAGGGGCTCCACCCGGCGGCCTTGAACCATTCAATGCATGTCTGGAAGTCGGCGTCAGCTGACGGTGCCGCATCCGCGTGGCGGCCGTGCTTGGCACTGGACCTGCAAGCCCGCCCGAGAATGAGCAAATCGGTTAGCTTGCTTTAAGGTCTGGTTTCCATCCTCCATGATAGAAAGGAATGCGCTGGCTGTCCACAGGCTTTCCGCAGCCGCATTCGCATTGGCAGGTGTGCTCACTTGTGATCCACAGCGCTCACGCTGTTGCAGCGCCCTGGCAGCTGCCATGCTCGACACATGCAAGCGTGACGAATAATCAGACCTCAAGCAGATAAAACAACTCACCACTGCTTGGCCAGCTCCTCGAGGCGCGACGACCGCCCCGCCAGGTCGTCTGCGTACCGCCGCATGAACAGCTGCGAGCGCAGCAGCGCCGCCAGCCTGCCGGCTTTTGCCCCTGCCGCACAACCAAATGGTTGTGCATTGGACGAGCTTTACTGCGTGCCAAGCCAGCGTTGAGCATGCATACCAGACAAGTCAAATCGCGTTACAGGCGGCAGGAGTCTTGCTGTACCGTGCTGCAGCTTGGCGACGGCCTGCGCCTTTGGCGTTGCGTCGGCGAAAGCGTTCTCGACGTGGCTGCACAGCTGGTCCAGCTGCTCGTCGGACAGCGGGCTGCCGCCGTCGCCCAGCTTCAGCTCAGGAAGAGCGTCCTTGGCGTACTCCCTGCCCATGCACAAGGTCCAAATGTTCGGCGGGTTCCAGCTGTGGAAAAGCATCACCTGAATGACTCAGCATTGGAGGCCGCAGTTTCAGATGGATGCGGGACATCACCGCAGCATGGTGTTGTGCAATGTGTTTGGCTGCATCGCATGCCAGTTACGGTGCCCCATGAGCAGTGATACAGCGCGATTTCAATGCAATCGGCATATGCGCACCTCAGGAAGTCTGCATCGGCATCCTCCTGCAATTTGCCTGCCACTGTGCCGCCGCCGCGCTGCGCCGTCAGCACATTCCGCCGCAGGTCCTGCAGGTGGTGGAAGCAGTATTGAGGAAACTCTGCTTCGCAACACCAGGAAGGTCAGAACAGCAGGCGAGATGAAGTCGGCGCACCCTTGAGGCACAACTTGAGCAAGTATGCCGGTCTTTTGGATGTCACGAGTCCCTGACCTGCAGTCGCGAGTTGCGGCCGGTGAGGTCGTCCTGCACCCGTCGCAGGAACTTGCCGTCGCTGGTCTTTGGTCGTGGCGGCCCGCCCGATGCCGGCAGGCTCTGGGTCCGGCTCAGAGCGTCCTGCATATGCCAGTGCAAGCACACAGCTGAACAGGGGAGGAGGCATGGAACGACGAGCAGGTCCAGCTCACAAGCGCGAGCCCCCTCATGCCAAGAGCGTGTGTGCTAAGAGTGCGGCAGTGAGAAACTGAAGGGTTTGTGTGTCATGCCCACCTGCGTCACGAATGGCGGGGCGCCGGCCGGGTGCCACGGCACGCGGCCCGCCTGGTCAAAAGCCTCTGGCGCCGTGCCGGGCCGTAGGCCGCCGCTGCCGCCTGAAGAGGAAACCAGCTGCCGCTGCAGCGTGGCCAGGTGCGCACGCAGGTGCTCCGCCTGCTTGGCCGCAGCCTCGGCTCGCTGCCGCTCCCTCTCGGCGTGCCTGCATCACGTGATTGCGCCAGCTATGCACATGGCACCTCAGCGGACCGCTTTCCGTCAATGCAGAAAAAGCGCGGCTGCAGGCAGTCCTGCAGACCGTCTGGCATCCACAATCAGGTGCAACAGTACAATCAGGTGCAACAGTACAATCATGAAATGCAGCTGGCTGATAATATAAACATATTGATGGTGATCTAGGCGGCGCACCCGGCGTGTTGGGCTCGCATCTGCTCCGCCCGCTGCAGGCTGCTCAGCAGTCGGGCCTGCTGCCGCGTCGCCGCCGCCCGCGCCTCCCGCAATGAGGCGTCTGTCGCTGTCACAGGCACACGGCCGCCGCCGTCGCCGCCGTCAGCAGATGATGAAGCCGAGGACGAGTCCGCTGGAGGGGACTTCAGGCGGCCGATGGCCTGGAGCAGCAGCTGCCGGTGGCCCAGCGGATGGATGGCCATGTCCGCCTGCGCGTCGTGGCAATGGTTTATCGCACCTTTTATGCACCTCATCATTGTGCGCTCTTCCGAATCATCTCTCTACAAGCCCGCTTTGTTCGATGTGAGCGAACTGACAAGGTCACGTGCATCACACACATGGGTGAATCACAGATCGGTTGAGACATCACACCCTGAGCTGGTCGCTGGTCAGGCCGCCCAGCAGTGCGCCGCTGATGCCGTGGTGCACGAACTTGCGGCGGTACTGCTCCATGCCCACAGCCGACACCCAGTCGCCCACCTGCGTTTTAACAGCGGAGAGTTGAGCTGCTCAATGTGATTATCGACTCAGAACGTCACTGGCATCATGCGAAGTTGCAGCAGCATTGCCGCTTGAGTGAGTGACCTGATCCTCACCTGGCTGCTCGTCCACTGTTCGTGCGGCGTAGCCAACTGCTGCTGCCACCGCAGCTGACGCTTGTCCGCGTGCGAGGTGCTGCTGCCAGGCAGCCAGTCATGGCTTGGCTCCTGCTGCTGCTGCTGCTGCTGCGGCGGCGGCTGATGCTGCTGCGGCTGATGCTGCTGCGGCTGCTGCGACTGGTTCTGCCGCGTCTGCTGTAGCGGCGGCGGTGGCGGCGGCAGCAGCAGCGACGGCGATGGGCTAGAGGCTGCCTCCTGGCGCCACGGCGGTTGATCATACTCGAAGCCGCGATCATGGCCAAAATCGCCAGGAGCTGATCCTCCGGGTGGCCCAGGCTGCGCCGGGTCGCCAATCTCGCTGCCGCTGTCAATGCGTTCCGATCGCTCGATCGCGGACTGGGGCGACTGTAGCTGCTCCTGCTCCTGCGACGCTCGAGATGAGCGCAGGAAGGGCAATGCTGATATGTGGCCAACTGCCCCTCGCTCGTCGCTAGCTGCATGGCTGTGGTCTTCTGCTGTCTGCCGCAAGCTGTCGGCTGGAGTTCTGTCAATGGTGGAACTCCGCCGGGTGCCCGCCGCAGAGCGCGGGCTGAACACAGACGCAGCGCGGCTGCTTATGGTAGGCTGGCGGCTGTGCCTGACGGATGCCGCGGCTGGCTCTGGCTGAGGCTGCAGGCTGCGGCTGGAGGTGCTTCGGCTGGTAGCTGCCGATGCTGGCAGGCCGCTGCCGGACTGCTGCCGGCCGACTGTCCTGCCTGCCACAGCGCCGTCCGACGACAAAGTGTTCAGATTCGCCAGCCACTGCGGCGACTCACCGCCGATGCTGTAATCTCTGGTGGGCTGGCGGCTGGCACCTGGCGTGGTGTACGCATTCCACTCGCTGAGCGGCGATGCCATTTCGCTGGCTGCCGACTTCGCCACCGACGCCATGGGAGGCGTCGCAGCCAGATAGGACGCCGCCGGCGACGCCGCAGCCGCCGCCGCCGCATGGACGGCGTCGCTGCGGCCCTCATGCGCCTGGCTGCCGCCGCCGTCGTGCGACGACAGCCAGGAGGCTGTGCCGCCGCGACTGCCGCTGCTGCGCACAGACGACGCCAGCGGCAGCTCCGTCTGCACCGTGACCGGCGAGAACAGCGATGAGGATGCGGCGATGGATGGCGCCGAGGCCGGCGACAGCAGCGAGCGCGCCGCGAGTGACGCCCGGTCGTCCGTCATGCTGCGCCGCCAGTCGGAGCTGGCTGTCGATCCTGCTTTGAGGGACGCTGATGCCAGAAACCCGGCGGTCGGGCTGCCGTCCGCCGTGGTGTCCGAGATGCAGCAGGACGACTGCTTGCTGAGCGAGGCGGCATTGCGGGCCCGCCGCTTCGAACCCGAAAGATAGCTCCACACCTCCGACATGGTGTGCCGTCAGGAGCTAAAAACCATCCAGACCCAGCAGAATGTGCTGTCCGACCGAAGGACACGGTGATCGCCACGAAGCTGCTGTTGAGCCGCAAACCCAAAACGCAATATGTTTGCTGCTATGATTTGTGATCACTTACGGCTTTGCAACCATTCCTGCTCATCCACGACGCTCTGCAGACGCTTGGTCGAGGGCTCATAAAGGTGCCTTTCGAAGGTTGCAAATTGCGCTCAGCCTCATCAAGCGTACAACATTCTCATACTCCCTTGCATGTCAACACTTTTCGCAGGCGCTTTCTGACAGAGCCCAGCGAAGGCCTTGATTGACCAGGAGAAGACCTGTGCACGTGCACCGCGCCTTTTCTGGAAGCAGGCTTGGTCCTTTCTTCAGAAGGCAAATCCACGGGCCTTCTGTATTTCTTTCCCTTTCTTCAAAGGGGAGTGCCACGGGCCTTTTTATGTTTTGTCTTTTCTGAAAAAGGAAGGTACCGGTATACCTGTCGCCCTTGTCTTCAATAAGGAATGCTACGGGCGTTTCTGTGTTTTGTCCTTCCTAAAGGAGAAACGTGCACCTTTGTTCCTTTCTTCAAAAGGCAAACCCACGGGCTTTTCTATGTTGTTTCTTTTTTGCCCCGAGTCGGGGCCCCCGTGGTTGATCGTTCGTTTCCGCTTAAACCCGTCCGTCCACAAATCCGGCCCGCTCAGCGTGCCACGTCGACGACTGCGCTGGTAAGGAAGTGGCGATCACGCC
>JAABUL010001402.1_pt1 | contig 46239 bp, 37 predicted proteins | sample 5559151 | NCBI WGS metagenome assembly JAABUL01 (sample SAMN10711876, study PRJNA513368) | rock metagenome | isolation source: Antarctica rocks | place: Antarctica: Victoria Land, Pudding Butte sud
AACATCTGAACAAAGAGTTCATTTTCTTCAGCTTCGCATCATACGTCTCGCTCATCTTGTTCGCTGAAAAGAAAGACGAAAGTCTGCGTTTCTGCGTCGATTACAGAAAGCTCAATGCTTTGATCAAACGAGATCACTACTTTTTGTCATTGATAGACGAGACTCTTGCTCATATACAAGAAAGCAAGTATCTGACTCGATTGAACATCATTGTCACGTTCAACAAGCTATGCATGCATTCAGATAGCGAAGATTTGACTATCTTTATTACCTTCTTCGACTCATACAAATATCATGTAATGCTCTTTAAATTAATCAACGAATCAACGTTCTATCAACATTATATGAACGACGTATTGTTTGAATATCTACATCAGTTTTGCCAGATTTATCTAAATGACATTATCATCTACAGCAAGATCTTGAAGAAATACAAGCGACATGTACGATTGATCTTGAATAGACTACGAGAAGCTGATCTACAGATAGACATCGATAAATGCAAGTTTCATGTTCAGAAAATCATCTTTTTAGAACTTTTGATGTCAATCGAGAGACTTAAGATGAATTCACGAAAGATGCAAGCAGTCGTTGATTGATCTACACTCAATAATCTCACTCAGATACAGTTCTTCATTAACTTCTGCAATTTCTATCGACGCTTCATCAAGAACTTTTCAAAGATTGTTCATTCAATGATTCAACTCACTCAAAAGAAGATCATATTTGAATGAAATGAAGTCTGTCAAACTGCATTCAACCACATGAAGAAACATATGACTGAGACTTCTATACTTCGTCACTTTGATCAGATTCGCGATTTCATTCTTGAAATCAACTCATTCAACTACGTCAACGATGAAGTTCTGTCTCAATATGATGACGAAGATGTTTTACATTCGATTGTCTTCTATAGCAAGAACATGTCTTCTGCTGAATGCAACTACGAGATATACGATAAAGAACTGCTGATCATAATTCAAGCTTTTGAACACTGATGACTCAAACTGAAGCTGATCGACATTTCTATCAAGATGTTCATCGATCATCAAGCGCTCACTTCATTGATAAAAGACAAGAAGCTGAGTCAACAACAGATGCGCTGAGTTCAAAAGCTAGCTGACTTCAACTTCAAGATAATGTATTGATCTGATAAACAAAACATTAAGATCGATGCATTAACTCGTCAAGCTGACTTCGTGCCTAGAGATCTCAACGATGAACGCATTTAATATCAAAGAACTACTATTCTGACATTGAATTGAATGAAGATCGCTGATCTAAAGAAGAATAATGATCAATCAATCTATAAACAGGTTCTTGAGACTAATGAGATTGACGAGAATTGTACGCTACTTCGCAAAGCAATAGCAAGAGACGAAGCACAATATGAAGATATCAAATTGAAGAATTGTTGAACTCAGAATGAAATCTTGTATCATGATAGTCAGCTATGAGTTTCGTTCAACGAGCTTCTACAAATGAACCTGATTCGTGAGATACACGATCAATCGTCGATTAATCATTCTGAAATTCTTAGAACAGTGAAGATCATAAAGCGAAATTACTATTGATCTTCTATGCGAAAAACAATAGATCGATATATTTGAAACTGCTACATATGTCAACGTTCAAAGACATCAAGAAATAAATCAAACGACTTGCTTCAACCTCTATCTATATCTGAACAGCGATGACAGAACATAGTCATGAACTTCATTATTGATCTACCTGATTCATACGACTATAACGCTATTCTGACTGTCATCTGCAGATTGTTAAAAGAAAGGCATTATATTTCTTGCATCACTGATGATGAAGGTATCACAGTCGAAAAGACAGTTGAAATGTTGCTTCAATGAGTATATTGAACTCACGATTTACTCAGCTTCATTGTATTCGATCGAGATTCTCAGTTCACCTTCATTCTTTGAAAGTTTCTTTGCAAACGACTGAGCATTTCTCTTCAATTGTTCATCGTTTATCACTCTCAGATCAATGATCAAAGCGAACGAGTCAATCAAAATGTCGAGCAATATCTTCGTTTCTTCTGTTCATACATGCAGAATGACTGATTCAAGTGACTATTCATGATCGAGTTTGTCAACAATAATGTCTTGTCTTCAGTCATCATCTTGACTCTCTTCTTCATGAACAAGAGCTTTCACCCTCGTATGAGCTTCGACTCTGACATCATCGAGTATGAAAGCACTCACAAACGCTTGCAGATTGATTGAATCAAGAATATATCTGAACAAATGAACAAGACATTGATCTTCGCTTGTGAAGCTCTGATCAAAACACGGAAACAAATGATAAATCAAGCTAATAAGTATAGAAAGAAGATCAATTACAAGATCAAATCAAAGATGTTTCTGAACGAATGAAACATCGTTACAGCGAGATCTTTCAAAAAATTGAATGACAAGATGCTCGACTCATTTCAGATCACTGAGTCTGTTGACTCATTCTATAAGTTGAAACTATCAGAGACTATGTGTATACATGACGTATTTTATTCAGAGCTTCTTCGTTCTGTCGTTGATGACTCTCTGCCTGATCAAAAGAATGAATCTTTGAAGTCAATAGTGATAAACGATGAAGATGAATGAAAAATCGATGATATACTGAACTTTCAACGCTATAGAAGACGGCTTCAATATCGAGTCAAATGAAAGAGCTATGACAATGATCTCAACTGATATAACGCTGACGACGACAAGTTTATGAACGCTTAAGAAGTGATTGATGAATTTCATACCAGATATTCAAGAAAAGCGCACTAGAAAACAACATTCATGCGAACATGAATAGTCAAGAAGAGAAAATAATGTTACGATTCTAGTCTTCGTTTATTCTTCGTCTAGTCTTCGTCTGATTTCATTCTAATCGAGTCTAGCGAGAATTTGATCTAGAAGTGATATCATTGAAACTCTGCATCATATGTGTAAGACGTCAATTCAATCGAGTCTAGCACAGAGCTGAGAAACACACATATAAGAATTGAGTTCTTTTCTGTAGATACTTTTCTTTCTTAGCATTTATCTATTAGTTAAATGATACTTCTATGACTTGCTCTAGGCCGATTTCTAACAGATAGCTTTGATAGAAGCATACATGACTTGATGTCAGATCTGAATTCAATGTTAATAAAGCTTTGTAGAGCAAGAACTATGTGATTGTCATGATTCTAGTCTTGTCAGACTCAATTTTCTAGTCTTGTCAGATCTATTTTTGCTTCGTCATCTTGACTAGTCTTTATTGAGTCTAGCGTCGACTGAGAAACACACATATGTAGTCAGCTTCTTTTCTGTAGCTATCTTTCTTTCTTAGCATTTATCTTCTAGTTAAATGACATCTCTATCTGACTCGCTTTAGACAGATCTTTAACATTAGATAAATGCTCATCATTTACTCTGCTATTAATGAATAGACAATATGAAACAATCTATTTAGTAAGAAAAATTTGCATCATCATTTTAGATTGCAAGAAATTCTTCGATTCTACACTCATTTTCATCATTCTATTCGCAAGAAATTCTTCAAATAAAGCACTTAATTATTATCTGAAATTCACAAGAAATTCTTTGAATTTTCACTCATCAAAAAACATCAATTCAAAACATCAATCTTTCATTTACTCTTATCTCAACAACTTCTATCTTCTTTCATCATGACATGTGATGTTGAGTCAGTTGAGTCTCAAACAACTCATCTGCTTAAAAGCACTGTCAATAAAAGAGTTTCACTTCTATTCATCAATGCTTCAGTTGAAGCTGAGAAAGCTGTCACTTCATGAAACATAAACATCAAAAAACAACTGTTTCATTGAGTCAGCAATCAATTCAATGAAGTCATCAATATGCTAAACGAGCTTTGAAGTCAGCAAGACTTGACTTTACAACTCAATAAACATTGACTTCTTGTACAAGATGATCACAAAAAGAAAGCGAAACAACTAAAAGTCACTTTTGATAAAAATGATGAGCTAGAGAAAAAGATCAATCAGTTACAAGACGAGCGATTGAACTTCAGAGCAAAACAACGTCAAGCTGATCGATCTATGTCTCGTCTAGATACTCAGTCAGCTGAGCAACGAGTCAATCAGAAAAAAGCTCACTTTCAACGAGAATTTTCTACTTTATCTGATAACGAAAACGAGAATGATCATCACAAGTTCATCAAGCTTTCAGATTTACTCATCTTCATTGAAACAGATGACTTTATCTGAAAGACATGAAACATTAAAATAGCTGACAAGCTCAATGTCAACATGAATCATTACTCTATTGAAAAGATTCATATTGTCTATGTGATTTTCAGATTAAAAGACGATGCTGATCAGCAAATCTATGCAAAGCATCATGTTGATGCTTTCTCACTCTATCAATCACTATCAGAGTTACTGAAATATCTGAAAGAAATTTATGAAGATTAGAATTTGATTCAAAAGTGTTGCTGTAAATACGTTGCTCTGAAGCAGCTCAACAAGCTCTTCAGCTCTTTCTATTCAGAATTCACTAAAATATTCAACTTTCTGAACTACAATGATATTACTCTGATGAACGACATTCAGAATAAAATCAACAATCATCTTCAAAACGTGTTGTCAGTTTGCCTCATAAAGTTTAGCTCACTTAATAAGCTCAAGACTTTTCTTCAAGATGTGAATAACAAACAACAAGTCAATTATCAGCTACGTGACAAGCAGCGAACAGTTAAATAAATAGCAGCTTCGAAAAAACGTTTTGTTTCTTCATTGACATCAGCTTCAGCCTTGATTACTAGTTATGTTTGACTTGCTACTTTTTTTACTCTTGAATCTGAATGATCAAGAATGTCAATCATTTGCTTCAACTGCAAAGTATCGAGTCATCTTTCAAAAAACCGCTCTCAGCTGAAGACTAGTACTTCAACATCTCATGCATTCACTTCTCATCTCAATGAGATCATCATGTTGAAAGAAGAGAAGAAATTATTTACAGAGAAATTGAAGAATGAGACAAAAAACTAGTGACTTTCATCAAAGACACGATGAAAGATGTGTTAATTTCTTCAACAACGAGCAGCTCAAATGATTTTTTTGCTTCGAAATCTTTGACTACTGAATGTGTATTATTTAGCAATGAAATTAGTTACTCATTGAAGTCATTGATTGACATCGAAGCTGCTGACTATTTATTCATTGATGAAGTGATTGCGCAGATTGTTTGTGATCAGTTGCAAATCAAGTCTCTGACTTTGATCAAAGCGAAGTCAATTCAAGAATTTAATGATCATTATTATCATGATTCTAGTCTTGTCAGACTCAATCTTCTAGCCTTGTCAGATTTATTCTCGCTTCGTCATCTTGATTAGTTTCTATTGAGTTTAGCGTCGACTGAGAAACACACATATGTAGTCAGCTTCTTTTCTGTAGCTATCTTTCTTTCTTAGCATTTATCTTCTAGTTAAATGACATTTCTATCTGACTCGCTCTAGACAGGTCTTTAACATTAGATAAATGCTCATCATCTACTCTGCTATCGACAAATAGATGATACAAAACAATCTATTCAGTAAGAAAAATTTGCAAAAGATTCTTCAAATTTGCATCATCATTTTAGGTTGCAAGAAATTCTTCGAATAAAGCACTCAATTATTATCTGAAATTCACAAGAAATTCTTTGAATTTTCACTCATCAAAAAACATCAATTCAAAACATCAATCTCTCATTTATTCTTATCTCAACAACTTCTATCTTCTCTCATCATGATACACGACGTCAAGTTAGTTGAACTTTGAACAACTCATCTGCTTAAAAGCACTATCAATAAAAGAGTTTCACTTCTACTCATCAATGCTTCAGTCGAAGCTGAGAAAGCTGTCATTGCATGAAACATAAACATTGAATAACAACTGTTTCATTGAGTCAGCAATCAACTCAACGAAGTCATTAATATGCTGAACAAGCTTCAAAGTCAGCAAGACTTGACTCTACAACTCAATGAACACTGACTTCTCATACAAGATGATCACAAAAAGAGAGCGAAACAACTAAAAGTCACTTTTGATAAAAATGATGAGCTAGAGAAAAAGATCAATCAGCTACAAGGCGAGTGATTGAACTTCAGAGCAAAACAACGTCAAGCTGATCGATCTATGTCTCGTCTAAATACTCAGTCAGCTGAGCAACGAGTCAATCAGAAAAAAGCTCACTTTCAACGAGAATTTTCTACTCTATCTGATATCGAGAATAATCATCACAAGTTTATCAAGCTTTTGAATTCACTCATCTTCATCGAAACAAATGATTCTACCTGAAAGACATGAAGCATCAAAATAGCTGACAAGCTCAATGTCAACGCAAATCATTACTCTACTGAAAAAATTTGTATTGTCTATGTGATTTTCAAACTAGAAGACGATGCTGATCAGCAAATCTATGCAAAGCATCATGTTGATGCTTTCTCATTCTATCAGTCACTATCAAAGCTACTGAAACATCTGAAAGAAATTTACGAAGATCAGAATCTGATTCAAAAGTGTCGTTGCAAATACGTTGCTCTGAAGCAGCTCAACAAGTCTTTCAGCTCTTTCTATTTAAAATTCACTAGAATATTCAGCTTTCTGAACTACAATGATATCACTCTGATGAACGACATTCAGAATAAAATCAACAATCATCTTCAGAACGCGTTGTCAGTTTGCCTCATAAAGTTTAGCTCGCTTGATAAGCTTAAGATCTTTCTTCAAGATGTGAATAACAAACAACAAGTCAATTATCAGCTACGTGACGAGCAATGAACAGTCAAATTGATAGCAGCTTCGGAAAAACGTTTTGTTTCTTCGTCAACATCAGCTTTAGTCTCGACTACTAACTATGTTCAACTCGCTACTTTTTTCATTCTCGAATCTGAATGATCAAGAATGTCAATCATCTGCTTCAACTGCAAAGTATCAAATCATCTTTCAAAGAACTGTTCTCAGCTGAAGACTAGTACTTCAACATCTCATGCATTCATTTCTCACCTCAATGAGATCATCATGTTGAAAGAAGAGAAGAAATTATTTACAGAGAAATTAAAGAATGAGACAAAAAACTAGTGACTTTCATCAAAGATGCAATGAAAGATGTGTTAATTTCTTCAACAACGAGCAGCTCAAATGATTTCTTTGCTTCGAAATCTTTGACTACTGAATGTGTACTATCTAGCAATGAAACTAGTTACTCATTAAAGTCATTGATTGACATTGAAGCAGCTGACTATTCGTTCATTGATGAATTAATCGCGCAGAATGTTTGTGATCATTTGCAAATTGAATCTTTATCTTTAATCAAGCTCAAATCAATAAGAGAATTCGATGATCATTATGCAAAAAAGCTCATTACTCATGCGATTTATTTGAATCTAACTGTTCAAGATCATATGAAACGTTTCGTCTTTATGCTGATCACTCAATTAGATCAACATCAGATGATTCTTGAAAAAACATGAATGAACAAGATTGAGATGATTATTGATATGAGAGATGATCGTCTTCAATTTTCTAGTTTCGAAACTCATATCAAAGCTTCTATCAAAGCTCATTCAACTGTTCTTTCAAGCAAGAAAATCGCGATAGAACAGAAGAGTTCAACCTCTACTTAAATACTAAAGAGATCTACTTCTTCTGTCATCACTCAACTTAGCGAGATGTCATCTTCATTCAGTAAAATCGTGAAATCATTTAATTCAATCAACTTCGCTTCGTCTTTTGATTCAATAAACATAGCAATAATAGAAGCTGCAGCATATAGATCACTAGTCAAACGATCGAATGTGACTACTTTCGCGATCATCATCACGAAAATCGATTGACTTCTAAAAACAGCTAGAAATAAACTCGAAGATGTAAATCTACAAGAGCTTTCACATGAAAAGATCTTGAAAGAAGTCAAAGCTAAGCTTTCTTTGAAATATCATGACTATCTAGATGTGTTTGATCGAGCGATGACTGATCAACTACTTTCTCATCGTCTCTATGATCATAAAATTGAGTTGATCAACGAGAGAACATCTTCTTGAAGTCATCTCTATCATATGTCTGATTACAAGCTTCAAAAGATGAAGAATTATCTGATTAAGCATTTGAATAAAGACTTTATATCTTCTAGCTCAGCTTCATATGCTTCGCTCATACTATTCATTGAAAAGAAAGACGATAGCTTGCGTTTCTGCGTTGATTACAGAAAGCTCAATGCTTTGATCAAACGAAATCGCTATTCTTTGTCATTAATAGACGAGACTCTCGCTCGTATACAAGAAAGCAAGTATCTGACTCAATTGAACATCATTGTCGCGTTCAACAAACTACACATGCACTCAGATAGCGAAGATTTGACTATCTTTATCACTTCTTTTGATTTCTACAAATATCACGTGATGTCTTTCAAATTAATCAACGATTTGACTTTCTATCAACACTATATGAACGACGTGCTATTTGACTATCTTTATCAGTTTTGTCAGATCTATCTAGATGACATTATCATCTACAGCAAAACACTGAAGAAACATAAGCAACATGTATGATTAGTTCTATATAGACTACAAGAGACTGATCTTCAGATGAATATAAACAAATGCAAGTTTCATGTTCAGAAAATCTTTTTTCTGAGACTATTGCTATTCATTGAAGAACTAAAGATGAACTTCAGAAAAGTACAAGCAGTAGTTGAATGATCTACTTCTACAAATCTCACTCAGATGCAGTTCTTCATTGACTTCTGCAATTTCTATCGACGTTTTATAAAGAACTTTTCAAAGATTGTTCATTCTCTGATTCAACTAATTCAAAAAGAGATGATATTTGAATGAGATCAAGCTTGTCAAACGATCTTTGATCATATGAAGAAACAAATGACTGAAGTCTTTATTCTTCGTTATTTTGATCAGAATAAAGAGACTATTCTTGAAACAGACTCATTCAACTACGTCAATGATGACATACTTTCTCAGTATGATGATGAAGAAACATTGCATTCGATGATTTACTACAGTAAGAACCTGAGTTTCGCTGAGTGCAATTACAAGATCTATGACAAGAAACTACTAGCAATCATTCATGTCTTTGAGCATTGATGATCTGAGCTAGAATTGACTAAGCTACTCATCAAGATGTTCACTGATCATCAAGCTTTAACGTCATTAATGAAAGATAAAGAGCTGAGTAAACGTTAAATGCGCTGAGTATAAAAGCTCATCGATTTCAACTTCAAAATCATGTATCGCTCAGACAAATAAAACATCAAAGTCGATGCATTGACTCGTCAAGTCGATTCAGTTTCTAGAAGCTTCGAGAATGAATGATGTCGCTATCAGCGAACTACAATTCTCACGTTGAATTGAATGAAAATTGCTGATCTAAAAGAGAAAGAGAACGATGAATCAATTTATCAATTGATTCTAGAAGTTAACAGAATCAACGAGAATTGTATTCTACTTCGTGAAGTCGTATTAAAAGATGAAGCTCAATATGAAGATACTAAATTAAGAAATTGTTGAGTTCAGAACGAAATACTATATCGAAGTGATCTTCTATGAGTTTTCTTCAATGAGCATCTTCAAATGAAGTTAATTCAAGAAGTTCATGATCAATCTTTTATTAATCATCTTGAAATTCTCAGAACGATGAAGATCATAAGAAGATACTACTATTGATCTTCAATGCAAAAGACAATAAATTAATATATTCGAAACTGCTACATTTGTCAGCGATCAAAGACTTCTCAAGATAAATTCAATGAACTACTACATTCTCTACTCATGCTTGAACAGCAATAAAAGAACATAGTCATGAATTTCATTATCGACTTATCTCTTTCGAAAGGCAAAAACGTCATACTAACAGTGATATGTAAACTGACAAAGAAACGACATTATATTTCTTGCTTCACTGATGACGAGAAGATCACAGCAGAAAAAACAGCTGAGCTAATGCTTCAGTGAATATATCGAATACACGATTTACTCGATTTCATTGTTTCGAATCGAGATTCTCAATTTACCTTCATTTTATGAAAGTCGCTTTGCAAAAGACTAAACATTAATCTTCAACTCTTCACAGCTTATCATTTTCAGATCGATGATCAAAGTGAATGAGTCAATCAGAATGTTGAAAGACATCTTCAATTCTTCTGTTCATACATGCAGAATGACTGAGCTAAGCTACTACTCATGATCGAGTTCATCAACAATAATGCTTTATTCTCAGTCATCTTCTTGATTTCTTTCTTTCTAAACAAAGACTTTCATTCTCGTATGAGCTTTGAACTTGATGTCATTGAATATGAAAGTTTTCGTGAACGCTTGCAGATGACTAAAGTTGAGAATATATCTGAACATATGAACAAAACACTGAAGTTTGCTCGCAAGTCGCTAGTCAAAACATGAGAACAAATGATGAAACAAATCAATAAGCATAAAAAAGAAGTTGATTACAAGATCAAATCAAAGATGTTTCTGAATGAAAGAAACATCATTACAGCGAAATCTTTCAAGAAGCTAAATGACAAAATGCTTGATTCTTTCATCAATTTAAATCTTGTCAACTCTTCATATAAACTGAAATTATCAGAGTCTATGCATGTTCATGATGTATTTCATTCTGATCTGCTTCGCTCTGTCGTTGATGATTTCTTGTCTGATCAAAAGAATGAATTGTCAGAACTCAGATTTATGAAAGTCAGAGTTCTTCAGAAAATAGAGAACAGACATGAGAATTATTCTTCAACACTATCATTAAGCTCTTAAATAAGAATCTGAGTCTATGAGAATTGAGACACTGAGTCTACGAGAAACTTTACTGTTGATTCTCAGAAACATTGAATCTACGAGAATCTCTATCGTCAATTCTCAGAGACTTTGAGTCTACAAGAATTCAAGTCACATACAAATCTTGATGTTTCATCGATGATAAGAGTTCAAGTCACATATGATCTTCAAGAAATCTTACATGAGTCACATGTAATTTCGCTGATCTCATCAACGATGCTTGAATTTAGTCTTCTGAGTATATAAAGAAAAGTTCACTTCTGTATTTTATAGTTTAGTGTTAACTTTCTATACAAATAGATATTACTAAGCTACTATTAAATTTGATCGTATTATCTACGTGCATATTCTCTAGTGTGACTGCGCATTTCTTGAGCTACTCACAATTTTAACACTCTACTCTATTGCAGAGATGATAGTTTATACGATCAAAAAAAATTAAATTCGTTGACTTGAACAGCAATCTTTTGAATATGACACTCAATCTTCGTAACAAATCTCAATTTCTTTTCATTCTTGAAACTTCTGCGTCTCTGACTCAAGCGATCATCATCATTGACGTCGTAGACGTATTCTTCAAGCATCACGATCAAGATACGACTTCTTTTGATGTCATAATCTCATCTCTTGAAAGCAATATTTACATGTCTTTCAAGAGCGTTGTCTCGTCTACTTTCGTCATCTTCACAAAGTTTGCATTCGCTTTGCTTGATCAAACTTCTTGCAACAATAAAGAGAAGTTTCAATTGAACTCGATAAAGAGTCTTGCACAGCATCAAGCAATCATCGTTGATATCATGATCTCATCGACTCAATTGTTTTCTGATTTCACAAGCATTGATTTGAAAAATCTATTAGAGACTTGTTGTCATGCAGCATTGAATGAAGACATCAGAAGCATTCACGTTGATGTAGAAAGAAAAGAGAGACAGCGCACGCTGCTTTAGACAAGAATGAAAGTCGTTGAGCATGAACTTTCATTCATCACTTTCGACGAAATTCAAAGCATTATCGATGACGTGAAGATCTTGCAGAGACAACAGAATTATTTGAAGATGTGTGCTTGACACAAGATGTTGTTCATCAAAAATGTTACTTTGTTAAAAGATCTGAATCAAGCATTTTGCACGTCGAACTTTGATTACTTTTTAACATGACGAAGTCGTGCATCTGATTGCTTTGAATCAAAGTTTTGCAAAAAAGTTGTCGCTAAAGTCATAAAGAGTTCTTTCATTGACAATGACTCTTTTAAGAAGAAAACGATCATCTTTAAGATCATTTCTTCGAATAAGTTCTTAAAAGAGAAGAAGTTTGAATTCATCGTTGACGAGAATCTGAAGTTGTTTCTCAGAAAACTAAAGTTGAACTTCATCAAGATGAACTACATCAAAGACGACGATAAGCTTGATTACGTCACGAAATATGTAAAGATTACAGCGACGCACTATCTTCAACAGATTGAGAAAACTGTCGAGAAGAAAGATTGTAGAATCACATAAGCGAAGTTTCTCGAGACTCTTCAACAATGCTTGCTTGACGCGAAGTCGCTTCAGAATCGAATGAATAATTTATGAAATGTCATTATAAAAAGAAGCAATCAAACATGCGTGTCATTCTTTCTGAAACTCAACAAGACACATTTTCAAAATTGTGTTGAAATCATGAAGTTTAAGAAAGTGCTATTGTTCAGATTTCTGAGTGAACTACTTCTTTCAAACAAGATCAAGCTAATCATACTAACTTTCGCTTAACGAAGCAAGATGTTCTGTCGAGAATTGATGAAGTACATCAACATGCAACATGCTTTGAACTATGCTCAGCAGAATCAACAGTTAAAAATGAATTCACTTCTTGAGAATCAATCACACAAGAAGAATTCGCAGAGTTTTTTGCAAAGAATTGATAATTGAGAAAAAGAAGAATACTTTGATGATCAACAAGAGCAATGAGAATCAGAACTGAAGAAAACAGTCTTTTAAAAGAAAAAATATTGCAGAGTCAGCGAAAGAGCGTGCGTCAGATGCAAATCTAAAGATCACGCAGAGTTGAATTGTTCAAACTCATGATTCGTCTTTTCAGAAACTTTCTTCTCAAAAGCTTCTTCTGCTTTTAACAACATTCTCATTGTTAACGTTTCAAAAAAAGACTTAACTCAATAGATTTCTCTCATCTATTGATCGCTCAAGAGAAGAGAGCAACTGAAGAGTATGAAATTCAGTGAGTCAATTCAATTAATCAACTGTCTGTTGAACTGAACGCGTTGACAATGTTGAAGAACTTGAACTCAGTCACAACATCATTCACTTTTGTAGTCAAGATCAAGTCAGAATGTCTCGATTTTCTTGAAACTTAAGTCATGATAAACATTAAGTGTATGTTAAACGTGATTTGTCACAGTCTTGTGAAACGTTTAGATAAGATCGAGAATATTCATTCTTGAAAGTTCACGAAAATTTTCTTTGATGATAAATCGATGTGATTACACGAAACAATACTGCTTGATCTGAACATTCAAAACTTTGATGAGAGCAATCTATGCATCTTGAAGATCTTTATCATTGTTGAATATGTTTCAGAGAATCTCATGTTAAATCTTTCATTCTTTGAAAAGCATAATCTCATTCACAAGTTTGCTTATTAACATTTACGCTGAAGAATCTTGTGTGCTCAGAATGAAAGAAAGAGACTATCTCATTAAAGAACAGTTTTAGAATCATCTTACGTGATGTTCAATGAAGCAAGACTTGCGTCAAGTCTTTTTGCATGCAATATTTATTAATTTAATCTTGCGAAAAAAGTCATTCTCAAGTTTTCTCATTGATGTAATCATCAGAAGAAACGAGAAGTTTCAAGCGCTCAATCAACTCAGAATTTCAAGCAACAGAGCATCACAATACACATTCAATCACTTCTAGATGCTCTGTACGACTCTTTGAATCTCTCAGTGACAGAAGAAAACTCTCGACTCACATAAATTGAGAATACGATAGTCGATCAATTCTTAAATGTTTCAAAAGAATTTGCGAATTTCGCGAATTTCTTCACTCAAAAAGTCAAAGTTCTTTTGATTCATGAACTTTACGATCACGTTATTTGCATTGAGAAAAGTCGTATCATTCTCTGAGATTCTTTGTACAATCTTTTCGCAGTTGAACTCATTGCACAAAAGATGTATATTGAGAAACAGCTTTGAGCAGACATGATATGATACTTCATTTCTTCAGCTGAAGCGCTCATGCTCTTTACATCTAAAAAAGATGAAACGCTGCGATCGTACGTTGATTATCAAGAACTCAACGCAATCATTCTCAAGAATAAATGTTCTCTTTCGCTAATCAATGAAGCTCTCGATCATCTTGCAGACATCAAGTGATTTATCAAGCTTGACATCAAGAACGCGTTCAACAAACTTTGCATATGAAAAGAAGATGAATGAAAGATAACATTTCATACGAGATTTGACTTATACGAGTATCTCGTGATGCTCTTTGATCTCATCAATGCATCGACTTTCTTTCAGATTTATATGAATCAGACTCTGTTCAAATTTCTTGACATCATCTGTCTCATTTATCTGAATGACATTCTGATATTCAGCGAAACTTGCAAGAAACATGTTCATCACGTATGACAAATTCTTGACAAACTGCAGATTTTAAAGCTCTACATCAAGCTCTCAAAGTGTGAATTCTTCAAGAAAGAGTTATTCTTTCTAGAATATAAAGTAGAAAAAAGAGAAATTTCAATGAAGAAAAATTGAGTGCAAATCATTCAAGATTGATCACAATTGAGAATGATGAAAGAGATTCAAACATTTCTCAACTTTGTCAACTTTTATCGTTGATTCATAAAAAACTATTCAAGAATAGCATCATTCTTGATTAATCATCTCAAAATGAGCTTCTTTTCTAACGCAAAGAAGAGACGAATTCTCAAAGAACAGACGAAGCGAATTGAACTCATCGACAATGCTCAAAATGCTTTTCAAAAGCTGAAAGTCATCTTTGCTCAAAACGTTGTTCTTCAGCACTTCAATTTTGCGAAAGTCATAAGACTGAAGACGAACGTCTTTGAATTCACAGAGAAGATGATGATGTCTCAATAAACATATATCACACTCGAGAATCTACATTGACACTCAGTAGTCATCTGATCGAGAAAGTGACAATCGATTGAACGAAACTATGATGCACATGATTAGAAAATGCTGATGATCATCAAAAGCATGAATCATTGAAAACATTATTTAAAAGAGACTTGACATGAAATAAAGATAATTAGCAATCATGCAAATCTTCAACACTTTATGACAACAATCAAGCTCTTTTGCAGACAGATGAAGTGAGTTAACAGACTTACTGCATACAACTTCAAGATCTTTTATCAAAAGAAAGTGAGCAATTTTATCAATGATTCATCAAGAAGATTCGACTATGAGAAAGATATCAACGCAGACGAGAGAAAGTTCATTCATGATCTAGCATACATGAGAAAACTCTTGAAGAATCTCTCAAGTCAGTCAGCGTCAACGCTTATCATCTTCACTCGACAGTTCAAGACTCTAAGCATCAAGAATCATGAGAAAATAATCATCAAATCATTCGAAAAAATCTTTAACTTATCAGCATCAGTGAGAAGAATCAGAGAAGTCTCTCAGACTTTGAAGAAATTCTTGACTGCTGACGAGAAGTCTCAATGATGATTTTAAAATGTCATTATTTCTCGTCAGAAGAACATCTGTTTTCGCAAGAACATTGAATTAAGATCTACTACTGTTGCTGAGACTTAAGAAGATGTTGATCTTCGCAAGAACATTGAGTCAAGATCTACTACTGTCGCTGAGATTAAAGAAGATGTTTGCTCTTGCAAAAACATTGAATCAACGTCTACTATTGTCGTTGAAACTAAAGAAGACATTTGTTCTTGTGAGAACATCGTGTCAATGTTTATCACTATTGCTGAGATTGAGAAGAACATCATTCAGATGAGATGAAAACGCAGAAGAGCAAATTCTTCTGCTGAAGAAAGCAAATGTTTGATCATGAGTCAAAGCAGAGATTTGATCACGTGTTGTTCTGCTAAAGAAAGTGAATGTTTGATCATGAGTCAGAGCGAGAATTCAACTATGTATCGTTTCGCTGACGAAAGTGAATGTTTGATCATGAGTCAAAGCAAAGTTTCAACTATGCATCATTCTGTCAAAAAGAGCGAATGTTTGATCATGAGTCAGAGCAGAGTTTTGACTATGCGTCATTTTGTCGAGAAGAGCGAATGTTTGATCATAAGTCAGAATAGAGATTCGACTATGCGTCGTTCTGTCAAAAAGAGCAAATGTTTAATCATGAGTCAGAGCAGAGTTTTGATCATGCATTGTTTTGCTGAGAAAAGCGAATGTTTGATCATGAGTCAGAACAGAGATTCAACTATGCGTCGTTTTACTGAAAAAATGAAGAAAGCTTTATTCACAAGAGAGAAAGTGAATGCATCAAAGAATCATTTCATTGTGATTCAGAATAATTCAGATGAGACAGATGACACAGTCTTGAAGTCTATGAAAATTCATAAACGTTTCAATTTATTGATACAAAACGATGTTCTGATCTTGAGCTTTGTCGACTTTGCAAGCTACTCTTTCGAGAGTCTGACTCAACTGATCTGCAAACAGCAAAAAATGAATCATCTCATCATCACAGTACAAGAATTAATGAAAAAGAGAAACTTAAGCACGCACGATACTGAAATTGACTTCAGCGTCTTCATGATCAACTGATTGAAGAAAATCACAGACGACATCATGATATTTCAAGAATTCATTTATGTTTCTGCACAAAATGAATTTAGAGCAGAGATTATGAAATGACATCATGACAGTTTTCTTACAGAACATCTTGATTCTTGATGATGTTTAAAGCTTGTTCAATGAATCTTCAACTGATCGTTCGCAAATAAAAACATTAAGAAATACTGCAGAATTTGTAGATCATGTTAGCAACATAAGATATTACGTCACAGAATCTGAGAACTTCTGAATAGTCTGCTCGTTTCTCGAAGAGTATGAGAAAGCATTATCATGAACTTCATCATCGATCTTTCTGACAGCACGAGCGTCTCAGATGTCTTCTATGACAGCATTATGATTGTAATCGATTGTTTTTTCAAGATGATGCACTACATTTCTACTTGAAAGACAATGATTGCTTTCAATCTGATCAATCTCTTTCTTAACAAAGTAGTTTGATATCACGAAGCTTCTGATGATATAGTCTTTGACAGAGATTTCATATTTACATCACACTTTTGAATGTCGTTGTGCTATCATTTTCTGATCAAGCGAAAACTTAGCACTGCGTTTCATTCTTGCATTAATGATCAAATCGAGAAACAGAATCAAATTCTTGATACTTATCTTCAAGCATACTGCAACGATGTTCAAAACGATTGAATTCATCTTCTTGTCATGATTGAGTTCTTCTACAATAACAACGTTCATGTCACAACATTGATAACATCATTCTTTGCAATCATAGAAAGACATTCGAGAATGAAGTTCAGCATCAAGAGTCACTCAAAGAAATCAGAGTCAATCATGAACTACATAATGAGAATGAAAAGACTGCACGAGAATCTTCGCTACAGACTTGCAAAGATAAACGTCGACTATGCAACTCAGCATGACAAAAAACACTCTGTTAAGACATATCTTGTTAATCAGTTAATGTGATTGAACGTCAAGAACATTTAAATCAAGAAGTTTTTCAAGAAACTTAAAGCTAGAAGATACAAATCGTACAGAATTCTGAAGTGACTGAGCAAACAAGTCTATCGTCTGAAACTGTCTTCAAAGACGCATATACATTCAGTATTCAATGTCAGTCTGCTGAAATTATTCTGCTTGAGAGAGAGAAAGTTGAACAAGTTGCTGATGAAGAATCTTGAGCTAGAAAAAGAGATACATGATAGCTGAAAGATTGATGACATACTGAATAGTTGCATACAGAATGATCAGTTGCAATATCTGCTTAGCTGAAAAAACTTTGAAGCTTCAGAAAATATTTGAAAATCATCAGACTATCTTGACAACTGCAAGACTTTATTGAGATTCTTTCATTGCAAACATCTCATCAAGCTCGAAAGTAAGTCATTAACGTCGTCACGAAAGATCACAAGTATGCATAAAATGAAGTAAAAAGATTGATATTTATTTAGCTATCATTAAAAAGAAAAAAAGAAAAGAAAAACAAGACTTTCTCGCTCAATCATTCTCGTCAGTACTCGAATCGACAATCTAAAAAAGTCGTTAGCAGATGCAGAAATTGATAGATGAATAACTTATGAGTTTCATATGATATGTGTATCATTCAGTTCTCACTTTCTCGAAAATTCAAAAGTTGATGAAAGTAAACTCTTGCAACTATTAGTCAGATAGCACAAAACATGCACAAGCTATCATATTAACAGAATGAATGAAATAAGAAGCTCATATCAAAGCTCACTGCGTTTTTCATCTCTTCGATAATAAACTGCGTGATCGACGTCAAAGATGAGAAAAGAGAAGAAGTCATCAACAGAAATGAATCAGATGAGAGCGAAAGCAGAGAGACATGAAAGAGCAAAGAAGACAAGAACAAAGATGACATCACAGAAAAGCAGATTTCAGTTGTGATAAAAACATTCTGATCTTTCAAATGCATTGCAAGAAAAGTCAGAGCATTCTGAGTCTGAGTGATCAAGATGAGTCAAAGATTGTCATAATTTTCAATCTGCTTTCACAGATCATCAATTCAAGTTTCTTGTGTCATCATTTGCTTTTGCATCTCTCTGCAATTAATAGTCGCGTCTTCAACATTCTTCTTCATTTCGCTGATGTTATTTCTGTTTATCTCAATATCAAGAACGAGAAAATGCAGCTTCTTCTTGTCAGAATCGTGTCTAAATGATACAATCAATGAAGATTAAAGTTGATAGTGCTTGATCTTTAGAAATAGCTATAACTGAATATTAAGAATACAGAAGAAGATTGATATAAAAGCTTTTATTTATGTAATGTTCAGAGACTGCGCTAGACTCAAAAGAAATGTGTTTGTGACATGAGAAGAATGTGATGTTGATGAACAAAATGTTGAAAAAGAAAAAGAATGTTGAGAAAGAAAAAGAGTGTTGAATCATATCTGAGTCAAACTTGAATCAGATTTAAATCAGATCTCGACTAAATCATTAACTAGTTCTAATCAGTCTTATCAATCTTGATACGCTCGTAACATTACTTCTCTCTTCAAAAATTCATGTTTGCATGAATGTAATTCATTTGCTCATTTTTTGTTGATAGTTATTTCGATATTTAGCGCGATTTGTTTGAATATAGCTTATGAAATTCGTTCAAAACTTTCTCTGAGTCATCAAATTTTTTGTTGAAATCGTGCCTAGATTATTCAATCAAAGAGACTCAAAACTGATATGTATGTATTGCTCTTTAGAAATAGCTATAACAAGACATTAAGAATACAGAAGAGAAAGAGTGCAAGCTCTTTTATAAATAATGACTTGAGACTGCGCTAGGCTCAATACAGATGTGATGTAATATGTCAGACGTGTTTGTCTAAAAGAATGATGAAAGAGATGAATGAAGAAAGTGCTGAACAACGAGAAGAAGTGCTGAAAATGACTCAAAGAATTCAATAGAAATGCGCTAGGTTCAAACTAGGCATAGCGTCATGACTTGCTTTAATCAAATTAATTAGAATTAGATCTGAACTCTGATTGATTCAGACATGTTCGTAACATTACTCTTTTCTTTGAACATTCATGTTTGCATGAATAGAAAAGAAATAAAAGCAAAAAAAAATTCATCATGTTTTCAATTTAGTGCGACTTATTCAAGTATAGCTTGTGAAATTCGTTCAGAACTTTCTTCAAGTCATTGAATTTCTCTTTATCGACATAGTATCATTCGTCGTCACGATCTATCTCAATTCATTTGACCTTGTATTGTAGTCTTTCTCTATATCGCCTGAAGTTCAATATATTGTTTACTTCTCAATGCTTTTCATTCTCTTCAATGATCAATGATCTAAAGAACTCAGAATGTTGTCTCGATAGAAAATCATTTGATGAAGATTGTAGACACTTCGAGCTGAACACTGAATGTATATGCTTCATGCTTCTAGATAGCTGAAGGCGATAGAAGGTCTCAACTTTGACTGTGATTGAATAGAAGTTGAGCTGCTTGTCTTTCAAATTCTTGCATGACTTAGTGATTTTGATGTTTTCGAAGACTAACCAAATTTGATCATTTACTTCATAAATGACGTCTCATCTATGCTTGTTCATCTGAGCTTCAGTGATCTGCTTGATTTTTTTCAATTGTTGATGATCAAAAATAAGAAGTTCGCTCATTCAAGTGACAATGTCATCGATCTTTCTAGCTTCAATACGTTGACAAATCATTTTGTAATCAGTCGTATCTGAATCGAAACTCATTCGAGAGTGAAAGTCTTTATTGAAGTAGAAAGAAGTCATCAAGATAGTCAAGAACGTATTGAAATTGTCACTGAATTTCATCATTGAAAGTCATTTAGCTCAGTCATTCTGCATGTAATTGCAGTAGGTTCGAAGTTCACGTTCAACATCTTAATTAGCTCGTTTCGACTGATCATTGATCTCTGAATGATAGACTGTTGATAGATTGACTTTGATCTTCAGTTGTTTGCAAAGACTTTGTCACATGATCAATATGAACTGAGAGTCTCTATTCAAAACGATAGAACTGAGTAGATCATGAAGTTGATAGACGTTTCATAGCATGATTTATACTATTTCTTCAATTGAGATGTCATCATCTTCTCAATGACAGAGAACATAGTGACGTTCTTTGAAGAGACGACATATGATCGTGCAAATGACGTTATAGTTTTTCGATAGAGATAGCTCAGTGATGAAGTTCATAGCTATATCTTGTCAACGCTGCTGAGAAATCAATAGAGGCTGAAGCAAATCATTTGTATCATCTCAAGATGCTTTGCTTCGCTGACAGACATGACAGTTTCAAATGTATTGTTGAATAGTTGCTTGATGATCTGATCAATAGTAGAAGCATTGAACTAGATCAATCGTTCATTTAATGTCAGAGTGCAAGGTTGATGATTGATCGTGAATCTTTCAAAGCAATTTCGTATGCATTTGTTTTGACACTCATAGTAGATTCTTTTTGAATAAAACGTTGTCAATGATTTGACAGTTCTTTAGCTTCATGTCATGAAGCTTCAGTTCGCCTTTGTTCATAGCTTGTCAATACTCATTGCATAGTTCATTCTTCTGATTGACTAGACGTACGCGTTGATAGAGATTAATCTCGTATTCAGATTTGATTTCAAACTCAATCAATAGAACGTCTATTCAATTCGAGATCAGTATAGTCTGAAAATGATCATCTATGTCTTTAGCTGATTCAGAACTATTAATCATCGACATTCTAGTTAAAACATCGACTTTGATGTTTATTTTGTCTGATCGAAAGATAATCTGAAAGTTAAACTTCGATAGAATATTCAGATAGTTCACTTACTATCAAGTCAGCTGTTTGTTTTTCATAAAGATCTTCAAAGTCTGATGATCAGTAAACATCTGAATAAATAGCTCAGTGTTTTCTAGTTTGAGTCGTCAGTGTTCAAAGCATCGAATGATAGTTAGCAATTTCTTGTCATAGATGTGATAATTGCATTCAACTGAAATCATGCTCTTGCTATAGAAGACTATCGAGTGAAGCACACTCTCGTCATTGTACTGAGATAGTATGTTGTCTTTTACATAGTTGAATGCATCGATTTTCAAAATAGCTTGACGTTTGACATCGAAATGACGTAGAACTGAGATTGAGCTGATCTGCTTCTTTAGATTGTCAAAGACTTCAACGCAGACTTCGTTTCAAACAAAAGATGTGTCTTTTTGAGTCAGCTGAGTGAATGACTTAACTAGTTTCGAAAAGTTCTTGATGAAGCGTCGATAGAAATTGACGAAGTCAACGAAGTCTTGTATCTCTTTTAGGTTAGTAGATGTAGCTCAATTGACTATAGCTTTCACTTTGATAGAGTTCATGCAAAGATCTTGTTCTGATACTATGACTTCTAAGAAGACTGTTTCTTCTACGTTGAATTCGCACTTTCGAATATCTATCTGCAGATCAGCGTCTCGTAGACGATCTAGTATCATCTTGACATGTTGTCTATGCTTCTTTTGAGTCTTGCTGTATATGAGAATGTCGTCTAAATAAGCTTGGCAGAAGTCATTTAGAAAGTCTCATAGAACATCGTTCATATATTGCTGAAACGAGATCGAATCGTTTGTTAATTCGAATGATAGAATCTTTGATTTGTACGCTTCTAGAGCGATAATGAAGATCGTATAGTTCTCACTATCGAGATGCATACGAAGTTTGTTGAAAGCGAAAATTATATTCAGTTGAATCAGATGCTTGCAGTCAACGATTTTGTCAATCATCTCATCTATGAGCGATAGAGAGTAGCGATTTCTTTTGATAATGACATTGAGCTTTTGATAGTCGACGCAGAAGCGAAGATCGTCATTGATCTTCAGAGCGAATAAAACGAGTGAGAAATATGAGATCTTGCTAGAAGTAATAAAATTCTTTGACAGATTTTCGTTCAGATATTCTTTGATCTTCTGAAGCTTGTAGAGTGACATTCGATAAGCTCGACATCTAGAAGAAGTGACATCGTTAGTGAGCTCTATCTTATGATCATATGAACGATGAGATGATAGCTTATCGACTTGAGCTCGATCAAACACGTCGATGAAATTCTGATATTTCGAAGATAGCTTGACTTTGATGTCTTCTAGATTTTGAGCTGATGCATTGATGAAAGCGACGTCTAAAACGTTCAGTTCGCATTGAGTGTTGTAGACTATTTCCCTATCAATATCTTCGATCGACATAGCGAAAATCTCGATGCAATTCTTCTTTGATCGTTTAATCAGTGCATGAAAAGATGCAGCTCTCACACTGAACATAGAAAAGTTCTTTTTTGAAGCAGTAGAAGCTGATCGTTGAAGCACTTTGAGAGCTGAACTGATAGAAGAATTTGATGATCGTGATCATTTTGAGTGTGAAGCTCTGACTGACATCGAAAAAACAGAAATGAAAGCTTTTAATTGATTTGAAAAAATGATGACATTGTTTCGCATATTTAGTAGTATTTCATTTTTGTTCATTCAGAGCTTTTCTAATATGACATCATGATGATTTATATCAGTTATTAACATTGAAACAGTCAATTTCTTATGACTTTCGACTGTGAGATTGAGTAGAATTTTATGAATAATGACTTTTCTTGTCAGCTTTTCGTCATATTCTCTTATTAACTTCTCTTTAGCTAGTTGTATGAGTTAAATTTCGAGCTTCTGACATATTTGATCGACTAGCTTTGTATGAATCAAGATGTAGATCATCGAGTCACTATCTATCAGAGATTGTAGCTTGAAGAATTCGCCTTGTGAGAATAGAGTGATATCAACTAGAAATGACTTTTCGAAGTAGTTCTCTTTGATAGGTGAAATTTCGTCGATTAGATTGCACAAAGAAATGATCTCTATCTCTTTAATGACTTTGAAAGAAATGACTAGTTTTTTGAATCAGACTCTGAATCGAAGTTCGAAGAACAATCAAACTCGTCATCTAATGCATTAATTCTGAAAGATCTATTCAAGCACTCTTTAGAAGTATGATCAGACTTATGACATAGAAAGCAGTTTTCGATTAGTAAGTCATTTTCTTTGACGTTAGTCAAAACAGCGTCGCGTGATTTTGACTGATCAGTCATCTTCATTTCTATGATTCTACGAGTAGCTTTGACTGATTCTTCAGCGTAGATGATCTGTTTAGTTGTTTGAGCTTTGATCATTGCTTCTTTATTCTTGATCTCTTGAATAGCTCATTGATCGTTATTCAATCAAATAAGGTAGAAACGAATTTCTTTCAGAGTACTGAGTTGAATCAATTGAGTTATTCAAGCGAATTGAAGTCGAGAATTTATTTTATTCTTTAGATCGACGATCAGCTGTTTTTCTTGATAGTCTAGATAGAAGAATAGTCGTTGAAATTGAGTATAAAACTCGTTGAATTTCTTCTGTTCTTGAATCAAGTTGTAGTAATCTCTACGAAAGTTGACTTCTTTATCTGAGTCATTGAACAACTGAGCTAGCTCTTTCAAAAGCTCATCGACGATCTTGTATGAGTTGAAACAGTCACGTTCGCGTTTTGACTGAGTGATCTCAGCTGCATCATCGAATAATCTGAAATGTACGTAGCTCAGCTTGACTCATTTACTTGAAAAGAGGTCAACGTTGATTTTCAGCTTGTTCTGAACTTTTTCATATCAGTTCTCTCAGATAGAATTCTTTTCATCAGTGAACAACGAAGAATCGAGTATTTTCTGAGACCTAGAACGCTCAGAGTAGGTTGATGATGACGAGGTAATCTCTCTAGCTTGTAGCCTAGCTTTCAGCTCTTCGCATCGTTTCTTCAAAGCTTTTATAGTCATAGCTTTCATAGTCATAGAAGATGTTATGATTTCAGCGAATGAGTTGTTATCTTCGACAATGAAGAATGAAGCTTCGAAACGCTCTTTGAAGAGACGAGACATGATGAAGAAAAAAGAAGAGATTGAATTGAACGAGTGTTTTAAAAGAGAAGAGATCGAGCGAAGAGCGATGCTCAACAATAGAAGATGAAGTCATTTTTGTTGTTTGATTTGAGAGTTGATTGATTCTCTTGATCGATTTGATTCTCTAGCAATCAACGAAGATTCTTTATCGCTGATTCTATTAATCGAGATGAACGATGTGTACTTAATGAGCTGTAAGTCGTCTAGCAATTCAACCAGTCTCGCTGTTGATTTTATAGACTTTCTAGTGTTGTTCTGTCTTTCGATTGCGTTGATCATCAGGTAAACGAATTTCTTTAGACTCGATCTGTCTGAACGAGTATATTGAACGAGTAATGAGTATCTGTATCGTATGATAAACGAGATTCTTAATGTAATGTTGAGATCGTGCCTAGATCATTCAATCAAAGAAACTCGAGGCTGATATGTATGTATTGCTCTTTAGAGATAGCTATAACAAGACATTAAGAATACAGAAGAGAAAAAGTGCGAGCTCTTTTATAAATAATGACTTGAGGCTGCGCTAGACTTGATACAGATGTGATGTAATATGTCAGACGTGTTTGTCTAAAAGAATGATGAAAGAGATGAATGAAGAAAGTGCTGAACAACGAGAAGAAGTGCTGAAAATGATTCAAAGAATTCAATAGAGATGCGCTAGATTCAAACTAGGCATAGCGTCATGACTTGCTTTAATCAAATTGATTAGAGTTAGATCTGAACTCTAATCGATTTAGACATGTTTGTAACATTTTTCTTTATTGACATAGTATCATTTGTCATCTTTATCTAGATCTGTTCATTTGACTTTGTACTGTATTCAACCTTGATAGCATCTGAAGTTCAATATATTGTCTATCTTTCAATGTTCATCATCTTCAATAGTGATTGATCTGAGTAATTCTGAATGCTGTTTTGATAGAAGATCTTCTGAATATGATTGCAGTAGCTTCAAGCTGAACATCGAATGCAAATGCTTCATGCTGACTGATAGATGAAGATGATAAAAGACACTCACTTTGACAGTGATTTGATAGAGATTTAGCTGTTTGTCTTTCAAATCTTTGTAGAGTCTCGTTGTCTTGACATTTCTGAAAGATAGTCAAACTCAGTCATCTACTTCATATGTGACGTCTCGTTTATGTTTATTGATCTGAACTTTGATGATCAGCTTCGTCTTTTTCAATTGTTGACGATTGAAGTTCAGTAACTCTTTCATTCAAATGACAATATCATTTGCTTTTCTAGCTTCAAGTCGTTCATGAGTTATTTTGTAGTTCATCGTATCTGAATTGAAACTCATTCGAGAGTGAAATTCTTTATTGAAGTAGAAGAGAGTCATTGAAGTGATCGAGAAAATATTTGAATTGTTGCTGAATTTCATCATAGATATTCATTTGATTCAGTCATCTTGCATGTAATTGCAGTAGATTCTAAGTTCGCGTTCAACGTCTTGATTGACTCGTTTTGACTGATTGTCGATCTCAGAATGATAGACTGTGAATAAACTAGCTGTGATTCTCAGTCGCTTGCAAAGACTTTTTCACATAGTCGATATGAATTGAAAGTCTCTGTTCAAAACAATAGAACTGAAAAGATCATGCAGTTGATAGACGTTTCATAGCATGATTCAAATCATTTCTTCAACTGAGATGTCATCGTCTTCTCAATGACAGAGAACATAGTGATGTTCTTTGATGAGACAACATATGATTGTGCAAATGACGTTATAGTCTTCTGACAGAGATAGTTCAGTGATGAAGTTTATAGCTATATCTTTTCAGCGTTTCTGTGAAATCGAGAGAGAATGATGAAGTTCATTGATGCTATCTCTAGAGACTTTGCTTCGCTGACAAGCATGATAGTTTCAAATGTATTATCGAATAGTAGCTTGATGATCTGATCAATAGTAGAAACGCTGAACTAGATCAATGATTCGTTTATTGTCGAGGTGAGAGATTGAAGATTGATCATGCACTTCTTGTAATAATTTCGTGTGCATTTTCTCAGAGACTCACAGTAGATCTTTTCTAAATAGAACGTTGTCAATGATCTTGCAGTTCTTCAGTTTAGTGATATGAAATTTGAGCTTGTTTTCATTCATAGCTTGTCTATATTCGCTGCAGAGCTCATTTATTTGATTGATCATTCATACTCATTGATAGAGATTTGCTTCTGATTCAATAGATAGAATATTGACTCTATCAAAGGTCAGAATAGTCTGAAAATGATCTTCAAGACGCTGAGCTGATTCAGAGACGTTCGCTAGAAGCATTCTGATTAAAGCATCGACTTTAGTGTTCATTTTGCCTGATCTAAAGATGATCTGAAAGTTGAACTTCGATAGAATGTTCAGATAGTTGACTTGTTGTCGACTTAACTGTTTGTTTTTCATGAAGATCTTCAAAGTCTGATGATCAATGAACATCTGAATGAGTAGTTCAATGCATTTCAGCTCGAGTCATCAGTGTTCGAAGCATTGAATAATGACTAGCAATTTCTTGTCATAGATGTGATAATTGATTTCAGCGAAGATCATGCTTTTGCTGTAGAAGATCATCGAATGAAGAACTTTCTCGTCATCATACTGAGATAGTATTTCATCTTTTACATAGTTTGAAGCATCAATCTTCAGAATAGCTTGTCGTTTAAGATCGAAGTGACGAAGTACTGAGATTGAGCTGACTTGTTTCTTTAGATTGTCAAAGACTTGAACACAGATCTCATTTCAAACAAAAGATGTGTTCTTTCTAGTCAGCTGAGTGAACGATTTGACTAGCTTTGAAAAGTTCTTAATGAAACAACGATAGAAGTTAACAAATCTCACGAAGCTCTGAATTTCTTTTAAATTGATCGAAGTGATTCAGCTGACTATGACTGTTACTTTACTGAGATTCATACAAAGATTTAGTTCTGATACGATGACTTCTAGAAAGACAGTCTCTTTCACATTGAATTTGCACTTTTGAATATTCATCTGCAGTTCAGCTTCGCGTAGTCAACTCAATACTAGTTTGACGTGATTTCTATGTTTCTTTCTCATTTTGCTATAGATGAGAATGTCATCTAGATAGACTTGACAAAAGTCGTTCAGAAAGTTTCATAGAACATCATTCATATATTGCTGAAAGAAGATCGATTCATTAGTCAGTTCAAATGATAGCATCTTGTATTTATATGCTTCTAAAGCAGTGATAAAAATGATGTAATTCTCACTATCAAAGTGCATTCAAAGTTTGTTGAACGCTGATATGATGTTTAATCTAGTCAGATGTTTGCAACTCACTATTTTATCAATGATCTCGTCTATCAACGATAAAGAATATCTATTTCTTTTGAAAATGACATTTTGCTTTTGATAGTTCATGCAGAATTGAAAATCTTCATTTGCTTTGAGAGCAAATAGAACAGAGAAGAAATAGAGAGTCTGACTAGAAGTGATGAATCTCTTTGACAGATTCTCGTTTAAGTACTTCTTTACTTTCAGAAGTTTGACAGAGAACATTCAATAGATTCGACAGCAAGAAGACGTTGAATCACTGATGAGTTCGATTTTATGATCGTAGAAGCGATGAGAAGGTAGTTTATTTGATTGAGCTCGATCAAAAACATCTAGAAACTCATGATATTTCAATGACAGCTTCGCTTTAATATCTTTCAAATTCTGAGTCGTTTCATTGATTGAAGAGACGTTTAGAGCGTTCAAATCGCACTGAGTATTGTACGCGATTTTTCTATTGATGTTCATCATGAATAGAGCAAAGACTTCGATCTTGTTCTTTTTTGAATGATTCAACAATGTTTTTGTTACGATCGTGCACTTCGAGTTAGTCTAACATAAATCATGTCAGACTATCATAGACTAGTATAGAGCTGATGTTGACACGCTAGCGATCTAGCGTGTCTTCGTGAGTAAAACTCACGACGTGTTGCATCTTCTTTCTTCTTCAGCTTTGAACTTCTAGTTAGAATACACTCATATGATTCGCTCTATGCAGACTCATAACATTAGTTCAAAGCTTATCAATCTTGCTATTGACGTGTAAATAATATAAAAACAAGTTACATCATTCAAACTTGAATCAGAATCGAAATTCGAAAATTGAGCTCAGAAGACTCATTAGAAATCAAGAAATTTCTAGAACAGAACAGAAGAACACGAACGTGTTGCTCTAAACTAACTTTTTACTGAGCTCGTCGTCAGAACAGAAGAACAGAAGAACATGAACGCGTTGTTCTAGAACTGAAACCAGAAATTTCAGTTAAATTTCAATCAGCAATTTTCTACTCACTCAATGATTAAAAGCACAGAATTAGAATCAAAATCAGTGAGCATTGCTCGATACAAACTTTGAAATGCTGAAAGAGAATCACTTCTATCACAGAATTGAACAGCATCAGAAGAAGAAGGCATGAATGCGTTGTCAAATACAGAAGAAAAGAACATGAATTCATTGTTCTTCAATCACGAAATGATCAAGATTAGCATCAGCACTGAACTGAATGCTTGAATAAGTACTCATGAAGCAGATGATCTCATTGCGTTTATCAAGTACATATGTTAACAGCATGACATCGAAATCAAGATTCACAATGACATGATTCAGATGTTGAATGACGTCAACAAGATCAACATCAAATTGAAAGCTATCAACATTGAGTTGAAAGCTACGCAGACAACGTTGAACGCTGTTCAAACGCGTCTATAAAAAGAGATGAAGAAAAAGAACGTGATTATACATCATCTAAAAGCAACATCAAGTTGACTAAGCACTTCGATTTTGAAAGATTGATTCTCGAAGTTGATCAAGCTATCTGACTTGTCTTTGTTCAAAGATTCAAGACAGAATGTGAATAATTGATTGTTTTGAATGCGAAACAAGCTGAAGATGAACAAGAATCATTTTTCTATCAAAGAAATGAAGATTGCATATGTGAAAAGTTGAGTCAGTGAAACGACGGTCAAACACATAGCATTCAGAATGAGAGACATGATCACGAACTCATTTCTTGAAGCAGAAGAGATACTGTCGATCATAAATAAGATGTACAATGATCTCAATAAACATCACATGACTCAACGACAGTTCTTGAAGTTGTATCAAAACAAGATCTTCTTTCATGAATTTTGAATGAAATTTCAGAGACTTAGTGTAAAACTAGAATACAATAACAAAACTCTACTAAATGATCTTCAGCATAAAATTAGCTCAGATCTTCAGCGAGTCATGATCAACGAACGAACTATGAATTTGAACGAATTCATCAACATCTGCATGCAAGTCGACGTTTGATTGACGAAATTGAATGCTCGATCAGTTCTCAAGACATCAACGATTCAAGTCGCTCGCTCTATCGCTAGCATCTTGATGACAATCACTACTGTGATCTCAGCTTCAATCTTTGCATGAAAGAAACTCAGAATATTGAACGTTGATTCTGCTAGAGAGAAGTTGTTTAAAAAAAAACTTTGCTTCAAATGCAAGAAGTCAGAACATAGAGCACGCGATTGTCTCAAGTCAGCTCAGATGCACAAAATCGCAGCGAATTCGAAAAATGATCTGTTTTCGTCAAAGTAGTGACTGAAAGCGATATACTCATATTCTGCTTCATCAGCATGTCTGATGATTCATTTGATTTCAAGTCGTTCACTGTTGACGTCATCTTGAGTAGTCTAGAAAAGATATTCAGATCTCTTGCTCTGATAGATACTAAAGTCATTGACATGACTTTCATTGATGAATCTTTGATGTCAGAGCTATGTGAACGCTTTGATATTCAGTCAATATTGCTGTCAAAATCAAAGTTGATTCAATCATATGATGAAACTTCTGATCAAAAGTTGATTACACACGCTCTGTATACATCGATCATGATACAAGAACACAAGAATGAAATAATGTCTTTATTGATAATTTGTCTAAATCAGCACAAGATAATCATTGAAAACTTCTGATTGAAAAGAAATCAAATGTTGATAGATTCTGCAAACAATCGATTAATATCATCATTGAAGATTCAAACATCGAAATCTGTTGTTTCAAAAGTAAGCAGTCAATCAGCATTTCACAGATCTGAATCAAACGAAATCTGCAAAATGAAACAAAAGAACTTGAACTTGATTGTTACATCAACAATCATCTTGAAGAGACTCATGAATCAGAAATCAGTGAATAGATTCATTGAATCTGCTCTCATAGCAAAGCAAAGCACTCAAGTCAATCTCGATCAACTTCGTCTCTTTCAGTCAACTGAGACAAAGAGATTCGTCAATATTGTTATGATTGAAGTCGCTGTGTATCAAACTCTAGTCAAGAATAAGAAGATCAAGATCTTCTTTTTGATCATTAGTGAAATCAACAAAGCACTTAGCTCAGTCGAAGGTTTCGCGAAACTGAATGAAATGATCTCTGTCATGTCATTAAATGAACTGAAGAAGAAGCTTTTGATAGTTTATCACGACTTTCTGAATGTTTTTGATAGAGAAAAGACAACGCAGTTGCCTCTGCATCGATCATACAATCATAAGATTAAATTAGAAGAAGAAAGTCAATCTTCTAAAAGTTGATTGTATCTCATGTCAAGCTACAAGTTGCAGAAGGTCAAAGAGTATTTAGAAGAGAATTTGAAGAAAAAGTTCATCACACTCAGCAAAGCTTCTTTTGCTTCGTCAATACTGTTTGTCGAAAAGAAAGATGATAGTCTTCGCTTTTGCATAAACTATTGAAAACTGAACGCTCTGATCAAAAGAAATCGTTATTCATTACTCTTGATAGACGAAGTACTAGCTTAAATTCAAGACAGTAAGTATCTGACTTGACTCAACATTATCATCACGTTCAATAAACTGCGCATGAGTTCAGAAAGCGAAGATTTAACTACTTTTGTTACTTTCTTCAACATTTACAAGTATAGAGTAATGCTCTTCAAATTGATCAATGAATCTGCTTTCTTTCAGCACTATATCAACGATGTGTTGTTCAACTGTCTGCATAAATTCTGTCAGACATACTTGAATGATATTCTCATCTACAGTAAGACATTGAAAGAACATAGAACTCATGTGAAAGAAGTGCTAGAAAAGCTTCGTGAAGTCGATTTACAGATAGACATTGACAAGTGCGAATTCAAGATTCAGAAAATCTCATTTCTTGAACTATTGATATTCATCAATGATCTGCGAATGAATTCTTGAAAAGTAGATGTGATTTGAAACTGAAAAGTGTCTTGATTGTTGACTTACGTGCAGATCTTCATTGACTTCTGCAATTTCTATCAACGATTCATAAAGAACTTTTCAAAGATCACTCAATTCATGATAAAGCTGACTCAAAAAGATCATTTCTTTGAATGAACAGAGATCTGTCAGACGATCTTTGAAGAACTGAAGTAACAAGTGACAACAGCTTTCGTTCTGAAGCATTTCGACTCAATCAGAGAAGCTATTCTGAAAACTGACTTCTTGAACTATGTCAACGACGAAGTATTGTCTCAGTATGACGATGAAAACATTCTACATTCAATGATCTTCTATAGCAAGAACATGATTCTTGCAGAATGCAACTACGAGATCTATGACAAGAAACTGCTGATCATCATTCGCTGCTTGAAGTATTGACGTCTCAAATTGAAATGTACGAATATTTCAATCAAGATCTTCATCGATCATCTGAATTTGAAGTACTTCATGATCATCAAAGAACTGATCAGATAACAAGCTAAATGAGCTGAGAAGTTATCTGAATATAACTTCAAGATCATATATCAGTCGGAAAAACAGAATCTGAACGTTGATGCGCTGATCAGAATGTCAGACGTCAAGTCAGTTGAAGCAAACGATGATCATAAGCTATATCAGTATCAGATGCTATTGTCAAAAGACAGATTTGAACTTCAGTCAATAAAAGATAATCAGAAAGCTGATTAAGATCTGACTCAAACCTTGCTCAGATCTGACTCAGAATCTAACTCAGATTCAAAACTTAAATCAAAAGCTAATCAAAATTCGATCGAAAAGATGATTTCTATTCAGAATCAGATTATAGTTGAAAATCAAACGAATCAACTGTGCTTTGATATTCGAATAGTCATGAAACAAAACAGAAAGACTTGTCAAGATATTGATTTAGACAATTGCAAAGTACTTAATGAAGTACTCTGAAAAGATGATAGACTATGAATTTCTCAGTCAATGATCATTCTATTGATAAAGAAAGTACATGATCTTTCGATCAGTGATTATTCTGACATGAATTGAACGTTGAACTTGCTGAGACAATCATATTGCTGATCGAAGATGAGAACGATGATCAAGCGCTACATTTGAAACTGTTACGTTTGTCGTAAATCAAAAGCATCGAGAGATCGAATCAATGAACTGCTGAAGTCATTGCTCATACTTGAGCAACGATGGCAAAACATATCATTAGACTTCATTATTGATCTATCAGAAAGTGATGAAAGCAACGCGATTCTGACAGTCATAGATCGATTGTCTAAGAAACGACACTATATATCGTGTTGATCAGATGACGAAGAAACCTTCGCAGAACAAACAGTCAAGCTACTGTTGATATGAGTTTTCAGAACTCATGAACTATCAAGATCAATAGTGTTCAATCATGATTTACAATTCATATCAATTGTTTGAAAGTCTCTATGTTTGAGACTAAACATCAAGGTGAAACTATTCATTGATTATCATTCTCAGATCAATGATCAGACAGAAAGAGCGAATCAGAATGTAGAACGATATCTACGAAGCTACTGCTCATATATGCAAGATGATTGATTCGCCTGATTATTCATGATTGAATTCGTTAATAACAATGCTATTTCATCGTCAATTGAACAGTCAACGTTCTTTCTGAATAAGAGCTTTCACTCTTATATGAGCTTCGATTCGAACTCAACTGAATATGAGATCACTCAAGCTAGAATCGAAGCAGGCAAAGCAGAGAATATATTCGAACACATGAAATGATCACTAGCATTGATCAAGCAAGTCTTGACAAAAGTCAAAGTCACAATGAAGAAACAGATTGACAAGCATCGAAAGAAAATGATTTACAAGATAAATGACATGATGTTTCTGAATTCTAGAAACATAACAATCTCATGATCATCAAAGAAGCTAAACGATAAGATGCTAGAATTCTTCAAGATTCTGATCGAGATTGAACATGCTTATCGACTGAAACTATCATCAACTATGAAGATACATTCAGAGTTCACATCAAATTTGCTGCAACTAAATTCAAAGAACTCGCTGAACAAACAACGAAATGAATCGTCTGACTTTATAGTGATTAACGACGAAGATGAATGAAAGATGAAGAACATACTGAACTTCAGACACTATAAACGAAGTAAATGATTACAATATCATGTCAATTGAAAAGAATACGACGTTGATCTACATTGATACAACGTCGATAAAAGTGAATTCAAAGAATGCTTGAAGATCATAAATGACTTTCATGAATGATATTTGAACAAGTCAAGATAGAAATCAACTTAAGAAAGATTGATCGAACTGCAGCAATGAGAACATTGCTAAATGAAGAGAGAGAGTAATGTTACGATCATGCACTTTGAATTAGTCTAACATAGATCATGTCAGACTATCATAGACTAGTATAGAGCTGATGTTGACACGCTAGCAACCTAGCGTGTCTTCGTGAGTAAAACTCACAACGTGTTGCATCTTCTTTCTTCTTCAGCTTTGAACTTCTAGTTAGAATACACTCATATGATTCACTTTATGCAGACTCATAACAGTTTTGAACAAAGCTGCGTTTATGCTTTGAATCGAGAATGACTCTTTTCAAATGAATCATTTGAGCATCATAAAGATCTTAGTCTGAATGATTGAAGAGAATGAAGATAATTGCAATCAACTTGAGTGCTTTGAATTGAGAGAAATTGAAAAAATCGAAATAGAAGTATTTAATTGATTCGAAAAAACAATGACGTTGTTTTGCATATTCAGTAATATTTCGTTTTTATTCATTCAGAGCTTACTCAATATGACTTCATGATGATCAACATCGACTATCAACATTGATACAGTCAATTTCTTATGACTTTCAATGATGAGATTGAGTAGAATTTTATGAGTGATGATCTTCTTAAATATCTTTTCATCATAATCTCTTATTAGCTTCTCTTTTGTCAGTGATATAGGTTGAATTTTCAGTTCTTCGCATACTTTATCAACTAGGTTAGAATGTATGATTGTGTAAATGACTGAATCACTGTCTATTAGAGAACGAAGACTGAAAGATCAATTCTGAGAGATGAGATGAGCATCAATTAGAAACGACTTTTCAAAGTAATTTTCTTTCAATAGAATTTCATCTAGTTTGCACAAAGATATAATCTTTATCTCTTCAATGACTTTTAAAGAGATGACTAGTTTTTTGAATTGAAATTCGAATCAAAATCAAAACAATCATATTCATTGTTCACTGCATTGATTTTAGTAGATCAATCGAGACACTCTTTAGAGCTATGACCTGATTTATGACATACAAAACAGCTTTCAACTAGAATGTCTGCTTCTTTGACGCTAGTTAAAATCGCGTCGCGTGACTTTAGCTGATCAGACTTCAAGTGATCAACTGACTGAGTGATAACAGTCGCTCTATAAAAGATAGTCTTAGAAAGATCATTGATGCATTTGATCTTGTTCTTGATCTCTTGAATGACTTGCTGATCATTATTCAAATGAATTAAGTAGAAACGAATTTCTTTTAGAAAATCAGATTGAACTAGTTGATTTACTCAAATGAATCAAAGATGAGAATGTATTTTATCTTTCAAATCAGCGATCAGTTGCTTCTTGTGATAGTCTAGATAGAAAGATAAACGTTGAAACTGAGTATAAAATTCATTGAATTTCTTAAATTTTTGAATCAAGTTGTAGTATTTTCTACGAAAGTTGACTTTCTTATTCGAGTCATTGAACAACTGAGTTAGCTCTTTCAAAAGATCATTGACGATTCTATAAAGATTGACACAGTCACGTTCGCGTCTAGCTTGAATGATCTCAGCTGCGTCATTGAATAATCTAGAATGTATATAGCTCAATTTGACTCGTTCATTAGAAAAGAGATCAACGTTGATCTCTAGTTTATTCTGAATTTTTCTGTATCAATTCTCTCAAGTAGAATTCTTTTCATCAGTAAACAGCGAAGAATCAGATATTTTTTGAGATCTAGAACGCTCAGAGTAAATGAAATCAGAAGAAGTGTTTTCTTTAGCTTGAAGTTTAGTCTTCAACTCTTTGATTTCGTCTTCTTGTTGTTTATTTAACTCGTAGAGTTGATTTGTTTCTTCATCAAGAGCTAGACTTCAAGTCTTTCAGATTTCGTAGAACATGAAGAGTATTATCGTTTCAATGAATGATTCGTCATCTTCATGAATGAATGACGCAGCACTTGATGATTTCGTTCGTGGTTTCGATGAATCAGCATCAGAGATTTGAGAGAAATGATTTCGAAATTCTTCAGAACGCTCTTCAATAGACGAATGACTAGACATGATGAGATTTGTTTGAAAGAAGATTGAATGAATGATGATGCTCAGCGATTAAAAAAGAAAGACGTATGAAATAATGTTTAATCTTCAACAAAGAAGATGAGATTTGTTTGTTGATTGATTGATTGATTCTCTAGCAAACAACGAAGGTTTTTTATCATTGAATCTATCGATCGATTTGATTCTTGAGCAATTCACGAAGATTCTTTATCATGATTCTTGTAATCGAGTGAACTTTGCATACTTAATGAGCAATAAGTAGTCTAGCAATTCAAACAGTCTTGTTGTTGATTTTATTCAATCTTCTAGTGTTGTTCTATCTTTTGATTGTTGTCAATCATCAGATAAACGAATTTCTTTAGACTCGTTCTGTTTAGATGAGTATGTTGAATGAATAATGAGATCAATATCATGTGATTAACGAATTCTTAATATAATGTCAGAATTGTGTCTAAATGATACAATCAATGAAGGTCAGAATTGATAGTGCTTGATCTTTAGAAATAACTATAACTGAATATTAAGAATACAGAAGAAGATTGATACAAAAGCTTCTATTTATGTAATGTTCAAAGACTGCGCTAGACTCAAAAGAAATGTATTTGTGACATGAGAAGAATGTGATGTTGATGAACAAGATGTTGAGAAAGAAAAAGAATGTTGAGAAAGAAAAAAAGTGTTGAGTCATATCTGAGTCAAATCTGAGTCAGACCTAGATCAGATCTCAACTAAATCATTGACTAGCTTTAATCAGTTTTATCAGTCTTGATATGCTCGTAACACTTCTCAATATACTCTTCAAATTCAAGAAACATCTGACTCTGAACTGAGTTGAAAGAAAGATCACAAAAGACGATTTTCATCTTTTTGATCACAGACTCAGAATCAAATGCAATAAAAAACAAAGAGAAACTTGCGTGAGATCGAGAAGAAAGAAGACTTAAGCGAAGTGATGAAGAGACAGAACTGACGAGATTAAATTTGAAATCAGATGTAATCTCAACATGAGAAGAGTTTGAGCAAGACAAAGAAGTGCTTGAATCAGGCGAAGAGAAAGCAGAGCTGACAGAAATGAGCATTGAATCGCTCTCAAGTGTTCTAAAAAGCATCATTAATTATTGAATTTTCACATCTTAAAGCTACTGAAAATTGTACTTACGACTCATACTTGCAATTTGTCTCAATAATGATGCATAGTGCACATTTCTTGAAATTCTTTTCAATAGAAAACTTTATTTTTACATAGTTTACATTTCTTTTCACGCTTTTTTTACATCTATTCAAGAATTGTATCGCAATTTCTTTGCTGTACACATTCAAAGCTGTTTTGTGATGCTGAGTTAATGACGTGAGATTTCTTATGTAAAGAGAAAGAGAGACAGATCTTTGATCAAAGATGACGTGAGAATGAGAGAATTAAACGCAAGCAGCAAACACAGTGAGCGCGCTGACGCAAGATGAAGAATCAATAGCGAAGAAAGTAAGCAGATGTAATGTGAGCACATTTCATGTTCTAAGAGAGAAATATGATGAAGAATTGCATCGCTCACTTCTCTTAAACTTCTTCATCTTCATTCAAGATATTATCAGCTCATCATCATCAAATCAAGAAGCTGATTCATACTCATTATGATCATGATACTTGAAGAAATTGTACAGAACTACTCTACAGAATGAATAAAAGATTGAGTAAAATAATGAGATGAAGACTGAATGTAAGAATGAAAGTTGAAGAAGAAAGAAAGTTGAAGATCATGCAGAAGATAAAAGAAATGAGTCAACAAAAATTCACTACTTCATAATAAATAAACATAAACATTGATGATCATCATCATCGCGCTAGTCACAACAAACAACAGAAGCATCGCTCTTCTGTTCAATGTTTACTTCTACTATCTGATACTATCTTCTGCTCATTGTCTGCTTTTACTATCAAGCATCATCTACAGAAGAAAACTTCAAATTGAGCAAATCTCGATTCTTGTCACATTGTCATCATGAGAATTCAAGTTTAGTCGATGTGCATATGCTAATGAAAGAAAGTGTCAAGATCGTGATCACATTGTGCATGAAGCAACAGTTGAAATATAATGAGACAACGAGATAATAATCAGAATTCAGATCTACAAGATTCAGAGAATAAACACAAATGATACTGCTGATCATCTAAAAATTCTACGTGAATTGCAAAGAATGTTTAATCTACATCTACGAGAATCAGAGAATAAAGAATATGCTATCGTCAATATCTAAATCTACAAGAATCAGAGAATAGACATGAATGCTATTGTTGACTCTTTAGAAACTCAATGCTCACGCTATCAAAAGAAAATCTTAAGAACACAATGATGCACAGCGAGCTCTGATGTCATGCATTGCATGAAGAAATGAAGCAATTTAACAATGAGAATGTTGTTATTAAGAAAGAAAATAATTGTCAGAACTCAGATCTATGAAAGTCAGAGTTCTTCAAAGAATAAAGAATAGACACGAGAACTATTCTTCAACGCTATCATCAAGTTCTCAAACGAGAATCTGAGTTTATGAGAATCAAGACATTGAGTCTACGAGAAACTCTACTATCGATTCTCAGAGACACTGAGTCTACAAAAGTTCAAGTCACATACAAATCTTGACGTTTCATCGATGATAAGAATTCAAGTCACATATGATCTTCAAAAGATTTCACATGAATTGCATGTAATCTTGCTGATCTCATCAACGATGCTTGAGCTTAGTCTTCTGAGTATATAGAGAAGAGTTCACTTCTGTATTTCATAGTTTAGTGTTAACTTTTTATACAAATAGATATTACTAAGCTACTATCAAATTTGATCATATTATCTATGTGTATATTCTTTGTTATGAATGTGTCAGAATTGATTAGAACTAATCAATGATCTAGTCGAGATCTGATTTAGATCTGACTCAAATATGACTCAGCATCTTTTCTCTTTTCTAGCATTTTCTAATCAGCTTCTATGATCTTCTAGACAAACACACTTCTTTGTGTTACAAATGATCAACAGGTTTCTATGACAAACACATTTCTTTGTGTCGCAAACATCTTTTGAATCAACATATTTCTTGTGTTTCAACACGTTTTCTTTGAGACTAGCGTTGATCTGAGTAACTACTATATAGAGCGTGTTCTTCTTGTCTTTTGTATCTTCTTTCTTCTGTATTCTTAAAGTCTTAGTTATAGTTATCTCTATAGATCAAACATTCTAGCCACGCATGCACTCTGATTAGTTTCTAGACACGATTTCAACATTCTTTAGTGTGACTGCGCGTTTCTCGAGCTACTCACAGAATTCTCAGATTCAATAGTGATGAACGACGAAGATGAGTGAAAAATTAATAATATATTGAATTTTCATTAATATCGAAGATGACTTCAGTATAGAGTCAAATGAAATGATTATGACAATGATCTCAATTGATACAACGCTGATGATGATGAATTTATGAACACTCAAGAAATTATTGATGATTTTCATATTTGATACTTGAACAAATTGCACTAATCAACAATTCAATCAATCACGATTTAACAGATCTGAGTTTGTGAAATCATGATTGAACAATCAATCAAGTCAAGCAGAAAATACATTCATGTGAACATGAATCGTTGAAGAAAAAAGATAATGTCATGATTCTAGTCTTGTCAGACTCAGTCTTCTAGTCTTGTCAGATTTATTCTCACTTCATCATCTTGACTAGTCTCTATTAGATCTAGCGTTGACTGAGAAATATACATATGTAGTCAGCTTCTTTTCTGTAGCTATCTTTCTTTCTTAGCATTTATCTTCTAGTTAAATGACATTCATATAACTCGCTTTATGCTGATTTCTAACAGTCGTAAAGCAGTAAGAATTTGTCGAGATGTAATTCTTACACAATTTTGATTAGCTATATCGTCTTTGATCTGATTGATCAGAGTCAGTTTTCGTAGTGCTGAATGAGATTCAGGTAGAATAGAATCGTGATTATGAGCTGAATTTTCGATTCTGAGCAATCAATCGATCTCGTCAAGTGATCATTTAGCTATTGCTTTGAAGAAGCATTCGATGAGTCTTGAATCGACGTGTAGTCTCTTTTGCTTGACAGAACTCGTACATTTATCATCTCTATCACACTTCAATCAAATTTTATTCTTGATTCTTCGCTTGTTTATGTTCGAGCGTTTGATATTGAGCGCGTAATCGTGAGCTTCAGCCCATGTATTGACGGCGACGATGAGCTTCTCATGACTCACATAGAGCTCACTCATCGGGGGGGGTGCAAGATTCATGACGGCGATGAGGTAGAGTGGGTGGTAGGTAAGATAGTTGGTTGATGAAAGAACGTGTGCGCGTTGTTATGATTATTGAGCTGCTAGACCTAGTTAAGTAACCGCTAAACCTAGTTGGGTGATCGCTAAACCTATCTGGAGGGGGTGTATATGTAGTAAAAAGGGGTGTATGTGTAGTAAAAAGGGGTGTATGTTTAGTGGTAACCTATTTTAATCCAGTTCTTAATATGGCCGACGCCCCGCGTCCCAAAAGGTCTGAACTTTCGTGACTGACTAGTCGCAATGGCAAATCTTGTCCAGCAAACTCTTTCTAGGCGATACATCAACCGAGGAAATCTGAAGAGATTGTTGAATCGCTTGTTCAACGGCGATTATGAAATCGAGGTAAGCTAGCATTACCAAATATAAGGAGAGCTGTGCTCCGATTTCACAGAGAGGTATGTGGTAGAGTCACTTACACAGGTATAGGACTGCGACGATACATGGGTTATTAGCATTCCGCGCAAGTTGACAGAGGTGTGCAAGTGTCATTACACCATGAAATAGAACATACCATTGTCCCATCTTCTGACAGTCAACAGACAGAGATTCAATCAATTACGAAGAATCCATGAAGACCTCAAGTGTCAATCAAACCTACCTGTATGGAATGAAAGTCATGGAGGAATTGAAAGATTCCATAGATAGCCTTCGTGTGGAGAATCATGAATGCCGTACCTTCGTCCCGCAGAACTCTCTATTTCAACTTTTAACCAGAGAAAAGATTGAAGATATGTGTAGTAATATCACTGGCGCTTCTCAACAAGGGACCCAAGATGATGTAGTTACGACGATCATGGGTGGCGCAAGAAGAATCTTTGCTATACTAATTCTTTGTGACCATCCAGAATTTATCATTAATTTCATTAAGACGGTGGATCAGTTTCAGCCCTCAGAGTTAGATCACAGGCAACCGTTCGACATCAATACATTGCAGCGTGTCTTACCTAGCGTCCGTGCAGACAAGTTTCATAAAATACAGTGGGAATTCTCAGCTCCACATCTGTCAAATACAGGAATACCAAGATGCCTCGAACCCAAGATTATATTGCCATTCTCGGAGGACCGACGTCTCGACGAAGGTGGCTTTGGAGTTGTCTACAGTGTCAAGATGAAGGATGACTACCATAGGTTAGGGATTTCCGATGGCTCAGCAGTCCTGTCAGCTTCAAGCGTATCCTACTTGATCCGCAAGGAGTTGCTACCACATGCTAAGGACTACGAAGTCGAGCTACGTAACCTTTCGCTACTAAAACTGCTCAAACACCCGAATATCATCCGCCTGCTCTCGTGTTACACCTACCGGGATTCACATAACTTTATCTTTCCTCGAGCAAGTGATGGCGACCTTGGAGATTTTTTGTCAAAAGAACGCCCTGAAGCATTCAAGCGGAATGAATCCTTCTTTGTTGCGCTGAGCGGGATTGCTTCTGCTCTACATAGCATACACTATTTCTCAGCAGCAACACTCGACGTGTATCTCATTGGATGTCATCATGACCTGAAGCCCAAAAACATTTTGGTTGAAGGAGATCGCTTTCTTCTAGCTGACTTTGGCCTATCCCGCTTCAAGGTTCAGTCTGACGGATCGAGGACACCGTACCGCGAACGCAACGGATACGAAATAGCCCCGGAGTGTCAAGATTTGGAGAATGATGAGATGCATGAAATCGGCCGATCGAGCGACATTTGGTCGTTTGGATGCATAATAGCTTATGTGCTAGTATATATGAGAAGAGGTTCTACTGGCCTTAGAGCTTTTAAGCAGGCTAGGAAATTCAAATATGGGCCCTACACATACTATTATTTTCATTGCGGCCATAAACCGAACGAAGGAATGCATGAATGGCTTACCGACGAGTTAGAGCCATCTTGTACAGTCAGCGAAAGGCTTATACTGCAATTAATACGCAAAATTCTTGTACTGTCGCCCAGAGAAAGACCAAGTTCAGGCTATGTCATGGCTTCGCTACAGTTTGCTACCCTCCATGCTCTTTCTCAACCAGTTCAAACACGGTTGCGTATGCTTACCAACTCGTTGGACTCTGGCCAAGCCAAGACTGAGCTGCTCATCGAGAAGCAGCGATTTCGAAGCTGGCAATGGACGTTAGGCCTCGTAACTGATTCACATAAGCCAGCAGAAGAGTTGAGATCAGAGAGTAAGCTTGAAAACTTCGACACAATGATATCTACGCTGTCCATGCTACAGCAAGTGCTGGACTGCTTCGAGACATCGATAGGAAATCCTAGACGCCGCCTTATCCTACCGACACGACAACTGAATGCTTCACTGTTAGGTAACCTTAGCCCTATGGAACAATTAAAGGCCAGAAACTTTCTCGACACTGTGCTTTTAAGTACGGACAATACAGAATACCTTGCTTACCTCGCCCAGTTCGGTTTAGTTCATGGTATCCGAAGCCTTGCCGACACAAAGCACAAGACCTTAATGGAATCCTCGGTGGATCTGCCAATTCGGGGCTCTTTGGAGATGGAATACAACTCCATTCTCAAAGGTCAATCAACAGAATTTCACTTGATAGGCCCAGCACTTAGCGTGTTGTCGGACTCAGAGCAGAGCGTCTTAATTGAATGGAGAACATATGACGACTCTTACCGCCATGAAACCATTCTTCAGCGGATGCAAGAGATAGCAACGCTTCTAACATCAACCAGATCAGATCCCTGCTTCCGCAACCTACGATGTCGAGGCTTTTGCAAAGATTCAAATCCTAAAAGTCATGCGCTAGGTCTCATTTATAGCTTTCCCACTGGAATTCAAGGACCACGTGCTCGGATTCAAACTTTGAGCGCACTACTCGACCAAAAATCCCGCTCGGCATTGCCTGACCTCGGATCCCGATACGCGTTGGCATCAAGTCTCGCATCCACTGTACTTGCCTTTCACCAAGCGTCGTTACTTCACAAAAGTCTATCTGCCTCCAACATTGCGTTTTTCAGGCTCTCTGGCACACTATCTACCCCACTTTTGAGCGATCCATATGTCATAGGATTCGTACACAGTCGTCCTGACAAAGCCAACGTATTCACGGAGGGTCTGGACAGCCTTGAAAACAGAGATTACTCGCATCCGGACTATCTAGAGAACGACAAACGCTTTGAGCCGTGGTTCGATTACTATAGCTTGGGATTGATTCTGTTCGAGATTGGCATGTGGAGGTCTCTGAGCAAACTGACCAGCGAAGGTGGGAGTCCGCGAAAGATGGTGAAAATGCTCATGGCAGATCATCTCTCTTCTTTGCGCCTGAAAGCGGGTTGTGTGTACGCCGAGTGTGTGAGGAGCTGTTTAGACGGTAGTCTAGAGAGTCCCTCTTCGGGCGATGGAATCACTGAATCTACGGAGAAACGGGGCGTGGCCATTCGTGTCAATTTTACCCTATCCGTGGTATCGAAGCTTAATCGTCTAGCCAGCTATGAGATATGAACCGGATTTCATCCTTTTGGTGGGGCTCTAGGATAGTTTGTCCTCTCATGATGGACATGGCGAGAAGGAAACAAAAAGAATGGACCCATCAATTTTCATCGTTGCGGCTCATCTTTTGACTAAACTATACTCAAGGAGCTGTTTAATGTGCTAGAGCTCACGTTCACCCAATTGCCCACTAATTACCCACTCTACCTACAGTAGTTACTGCATCACTAAAACTCAGCTCACGCCTATTGCATACGGTAGAGCGGCTTCGTGGGGGTACGTTGGCCGCTGACCCTATCAAATGCCGTCGGCATACGCTGCGTCCTTGCCTCAGTGTTTACCTCTACATCCTGAATATCGATCCCCGACCTTCAATATTCCAGTCGTCATACCATCATACGCGCAAAACAATTGCCGCTATAAATTTCAATAACACTCACTTAAAGACTTTACCTGCTACAGCAAAATTTTGCTTCAGAGTCATTATAGCGAGTACATGGCTTTTTTGGGGGGGGGGGATTTCTTCAGTTCTGCATGCAGCCGAGGGCTATGGCAACTAAGAATATATCAAACGATTCACTTAAGAATCAAATTGACGAAGGGCCTCAATCCTTCACGCTTTTTGAATGTGAAAACCTGGCCTTCAGGAAAAAACCACATTCTATCCCATCACTTAACTTCATCGAGAAAACTCTTGATTATCACGCAGGATACACTCAGTCATCGAGTATCAGAAGTTCTATAGACTCAATTTCTTGCCAGTGTAATAACGTTCATTCATTATCTTCTTCATTTAATCAAATACCTCTTTCTATTTATCTCGGCGCGCTCTCTAGAGGGCAGATGCGTACGACGACTCGTAGTGATGATTTTCTTCTGTATTCGACGCTCGACGTTTTGTGTATGTGGCCACTGGCTACGTGATCGTAGGCTTCCGTATTGCTGAAAATTTGATCTGTTGACACGTAGACTCAACACTTTTCGTGATGGTTGCTGACTACTATGTAGGACGAACAGTAGGCTTCCGGTTGATTGCAGTCCGTTATAACTGGCCCGTCAGGGACTTTGCGGGGTTGAATCGATGTGTAATGCTCAGAGGCCTGAAGCATGTTAACGCGCCCGTTACTCAGAGGTCTTTAGGCATGTCATAACGTGTCAATTCTTTTAATCGAGGTTTCCCTCTTGCCATAATAGGATTCGAACCTACGAAGCCTCGTTCCGTGACTAGCACGTTCAGAAGCTTCGCCTGGGTGCATGACCAATGCACCCTCTGGCGCGAGTACATGGCATTCTTCTAGTCTGGCTTCGCACTGGGAAATATCTGTGGGACAATGTCGACCCCTTTCTGACTCTTCGATGTACTCGCTAGATAAACTCTATAAAGTGTCTTCAAGTGTTGGGACACCTTTGATTTTATCTCTATTCTAGCCCTATGCCAATCATTAGGAGTCGACTTCTTAGGAACCACCTGGCAGCCTACACTGAACTCCCTCGGACTTCGCGGACAGGCTGAGGTTCTCCAATCGATAGTGAACAATATGAGGTTCTTTTATTGACTCGAGTGCGGCGTCGCGAAGCGGCTCAACCGAAGCTAAAACTACAATATACACTCGCTAGTGTGTAGGCCTGGTTATCCACAGACTATACAATCGCCACCGAACTGTACCATCCTCAAGACAGGCCCTCAATACACGAGATTCTTCCTTTTCGTATCCTCCTCCTTCAGTACTTCAGGATAGTCGGCCTTTGTAGAATAGCCCCACGGAAACGAAAAATCATCGGATCCGGTGAAAACTCTAAATCGTAGAAATGCATCGATGTCTCTAGATATAGAGACGTATGAAGAAGACTGACAATTGAATTCACCCCTACACAGTCTCTGACACTCAAACGACACGTCGTTAAGTCTTGATTCTCCCTCTTTCTGAGTGTATCAACTTTTCAATCAACTTGTATATCTTTCATCGTAGTGAGCGCTGAATTCGAGAGCCAGACTTCTATCGAAGGCCACTCTATAGCTCATATAGTGTGTTTATTGGCAAAGTCTCTTTCCCAACAGAACAATGATTTGATCGAAACGCAGTCGAATAAGCCTCGAGAGCTTAATCGTCGAAGATCGCTGAGAGTCTTTATCGATAAACTTCGGCACTGAGGTATATAAGCCGTGTGGTGAGAACACAGTATCTTACCTCTGAAATGGCTCGGTGGCTTCGATGATCGTTGTAACAGTCGCACATCGCTCGATAAAGATCGTTGACAAGCGTCTCTGACTGCGTATCGTCGAGTTTGTGACTCTTCTTAGCTCTGATAAGAATAATCAATTGTTATCAGGTTTCCAGCCGGCACCACGTGGAGGTGAGAGTCTTGCCAGCCTCGATAGTGAACATATCGTTCGATTTTTGTTGAAGTTGATGCGGTCTAGTCGCCCGATCGGGACTAGCGCACAATCTCGTGGAGGT
>JAABUL010001403.1_pt1 | contig 46206 bp, 43 predicted proteins | sample 5559151 | NCBI WGS metagenome assembly JAABUL01 (sample SAMN10711876, study PRJNA513368) | rock metagenome | isolation source: Antarctica rocks | place: Antarctica: Victoria Land, Pudding Butte sud
TGGAGGCTATCCCGCCGGAGGTGGGCACGCCGGACGCGGCGGCGTTCGACCACGGCTACTGGAGCCCCGCGACGTTGGAGGCGTGCGCCGACCGGGACATTGAGCCCTACATCGCGACCGGGCGTGAACCCCATCATCAAAGCTGGCAGGAGCGTTTCGCGCCGGAGCCCGACCCGCCGCCGGAGGACGCCAGCGCCCAGGTCAAAATGGCCTACAAGCTCACGACGGCGGTCGGCAAGGCCATCTACAGCGCACGCAAATTTACGGTCGAGCCCGTGCTCGGTATCATCACCGAAGTGCTCGGCTTCCGCCAATTCTCGCTGCGCGGCGAGGCCGCGGCCAGCGGCGAGTGGCTCTTGGTCTGCCTGGCCTTCAATCTCAAGCGCTTCCATACCTTGTCCCCGTGCTACTAAGGAGGAGTGATGGCCCGCGTCCACCCCACGGGGCGCTTCTCCGCCGCCGTGTCCTGGCTGCGGCCACGCGTCGCTCATGGCTGGACGCAGGCTGGACGCCCTACCCCGACAGCGGTACCCCGGTCATGCGAACCATCGCTTCCTTCTCTCCGACAGACTGCTAGACCGCAGTGATACGCGACGCGTGGCGGTCGAGGGGACTGAGTGCCAGTGACACGTTGCCGCGGTACCACGGGAGCCAAAGGAGGATTTATGAGTTCCTTATCTATTCGTGGTCGCATTCTCCCAGGGAGGGACCTGGTGCCAGGCACGCTCGTCGTGCGCGACGGACGTATTGACGAGAATCTGTACGTCACAGGCGCGATCATCGGTGGACAGCGTGTCTACGAGAGAGCGCGCCCATGAACGGCGTATTCATGGCTGCTGAGATTGCCGAACAACCGGCGGCCCTGGCGCGCATTTTGGATGAGGGGCGCGCCGACATCGTCCGTGTCGGACAGGCCATCCGTGAGCGCAACCCGCGCTTCGTCCTCTTCGTGGCGCGGGGCACCTCTGACCACGCGGCGCTGTACGCCAAATATCTTGTCGAGACACGCTTGGGCCTGGGAGCGGGGCTGATCTCTCCATCCACCATGACCGTCTATGACGCCCATCCACGGTTACAGGACGTGCTCTTTATAGCTGTCAGCCAATCGGGAGGATCCCCGGATCTGCGTGAACCACTGCAGCGCGCACGAGCCGGGGGCGCTCTGACGGTGGCCGTTTCCAATGCGCCGGCGTCACCGCTGGCGCGCGACGCTGAGTTCCACCTGGATGTACGCGCGGGGCCGGAGCGCGCGGTGGCGGCGACCAAGACGTTCACGGCTGAACTCCTCACGCTCTTCCTGCTGATAGAAAGTATCGCCGGCCGTGACGGCGCCGAGGCCGAGGCGCTGCCGCGGCAGGCTGAGGCGATTGTCGCCCGCACGTCGGAAGTGGCCCAGGTCGCGGTCCGTTATCGTTTCGCGGAGCAGCTTGTGACGACGTCGCGTGGCTACAACTACGCGATCGCGCGTGAAGCCGCGCTCAAACTGATGGAGACGAGCTACCTGGTGGCCCACGCCTTCTCGGGGGCAGACCTGCTGCATGGGCCAATGGCCATGATCGAGCGCGGCTTTCCGGTCATTGCCATTGTGCCGGAGGCGCCGGGTGGGGCGGCATTGGCTCCTGTCGTGGATAAACTGCAACAGTTGGGCGCCGATATCCTGGTCGTTGGCGCGCCGGATGTAGCCGCACGGGCACATGTTGGGCTGCCGCTTCCAGGGTTGGGCCCGGAAGTGCTGACGCCGATCTTGACCATCTTGCCATTGCAGCAGCTGGCCTGGCACATGGCGCGCGACCGTGGGGGCGACCCCGACCAGCCGCGTGGTTTACAGAAAGTGACGGAGACCTGGTAGTCACGCGGCGCCACGGAGACCAAAGAGCACATGGATGGATAACACAGGGAGCGCTGGGACAAGGTAGCGGATGTACGATGTGATGATTCACGGCGGCGAAGTGATCGATCCGGCCACGCATCGCTACGGCCGTCACGATGTGGACGTGCGGGAGGGGCGCATCGCCGCGATCTTACACGACCTGCCGGCCGCGGACGCCACGCGGGTCGTCGATGCCCACGGCCAGTATGTGACGCCCGGCCTGATCGATCTGCACACGCACTGCTACTGGGGTGCCACCTACTGGGGCATCGACGCCGATCCGGTCGCCGCGCGCACGGGCGTGACGACGTGGGTGGACGCCGGCAGCGCCGGGGCCTATAGCTTCCCAGGTTTCCGCCGCTACGCCGTGGAGGGGAGCCGCACGCGTATTCTGGCCTTCCTCAACATCGCCACGATTGGCCTGATCGCGCGCACGTACGAACTGGGCACGCTCGATTATTGCGATGTCGACCTCGGCGCGGCCATCGTGGAGGCGAACCGTGACGTCATCGTGGGCGTCAAGGCGCGCATCGACCGCGACACGACGCGCGGCACGGGCCTGGAGCCGTTGCGCCGCGCCCGCCGGCTAGCCGACCGCGTCGCGCTGCCCTTGATGGTCCACATCGGCCAGGCGCCGCCGCCGCTGCGGGAGATTGCCGCCCTGCTGCGGCGGGGAGACATCCTGACGCACTGCTGCACGGGCCACGAGACCCGCCTGGTCGACGCGGAGGGGGCGGTCCATCCCTACATCCGGCGGCTCTGGGAGCAGGGCGTCGTACTGGACCTGGGGCATGGCACGGGCAGCTTCAGCTACGCCTCGGCCGAGGCCATGCTGGCCGCGGGCATGCCGCCCGACGTGATCAGCAGCGATATCCACCAGCTCTCCGTGTTAGGGACCGATGTACGACCTGCCCTCCACGCTGTCCAAATACCTGAACCTTGGGGCTGACCCTGCGCGAGGTCGTGGCCCGCGCCACGGCGCGGCCGGCTGCGGCCATCGGTCACCCTGAGTTGGGACGCCTAGCGGTGGGCGCGCCGGCCGATATCGCCCTGTTCCGCCTTGAAAACGGCGACTACACCTTCCGCGATGTGGCGATGCGGGAACGCCACTGCGCCGTGCGGTTGGTCAACACGGCCACCTATCGTAGCGGCGCGCTCATGCCGCAGGTTACAGCGCCGCCACCCTCGCCGTGGATCGTCGCCGACTTCCCCGCCGCGCAGCGCCCGGTCCTTTGAATGCACGGACCGCCGCCGTGTAAACTTTAGCATCTTAATCGTGCGCAAACGATAAGATAAATAGTACGGATATGAATAGACGGTTCGCCGTGGACGGGGGAAGAAGACACGCATGCGCATCGCCGTCGGAGGAATACACATCGAGTGCAGCACATATAGCCCTATTGGCGCCACGCTGCGCGACTTCCAGGTCCTGAGAGGGGACGAACTCGCCGGGTGCCAGAGCTTTCTGTTCCTCCGCGACTACCCGCACGAGTTTCTCCCTACGCTGCATGCGCGGGCCATCCCCGGCGGCCCTGTCACGCGGGATACGTATGAGTTCCTCAAGGCGGATTTCCTGGCCCGACTCCAGGCCCTCGGTTCGGTTGACGGGGTCTACCTGGCGATGCACGGGGCCATGTACGTCGACGGGATGCACGACGCCGAGGGGGACTGGATTCAAGCCGCGCGGGACATTGTCGGCCGGGATTGCCTGATCTCCGCCAGCTACGATCTGCACGGCAATATCAGCCGGCGCGTTATCGACAACCTCGACATGCTCTCCGCGTACCGTACGGCTCCCCATATCGATGTAGAGGACACGCAGCGCCGGGCCTGTGACATGCTGACGCAGAGCCTGGAGCGACGCCTCCGCCCCCATCTCGTGTGGGCGCCCATCCCCGTGCTATTGCCTGGCGAGCGCACTAGCACAGAGGACGAGCCGGCCAAGACCCTCTACGCCTCCCTCCCTGGCATCGAGGCGTGGGACGGGGTCATGGACGCCTCCCTCCTGGTCGGATACGTCTGGGCCGACGAACCTCGCGCGACCGCGAGTGCGGTCCTGACCGGGACGGACACCACGCTCCTCGAGAGCGGCGCCGCGCTCCTCGCCCGGAAGTATTGGGAGGCGCGAGCGGCATTCACGTTTGGCGTGCGCACAGGGTCCATCGAGGAGTGTGTCGAGTGGGCGCAGCAGGCCGCGACACGCCCCGTAATCCTCGCCGACTCGGGGGATAACCCGACAGCCGGCGGTGTTGGCGATCGGCCCGATGTCCTGCGCCACCTACTGGATCGCGATGTGCGTGATGTTTTAATCGCGGGAATCGCCGACCAACCGGCGACCGACGCGTGCTACCAACGAGGTGCCGGTGGCCGCATCGACCTCAGCATCGGCGGGACCCTGGGGGAAGGCGCGTCACCCGTCACGACGACGGTAGAGGCTCTATTCCTGTATCCCACCGATACCCGGCGCGAACGCCAGGCGGTGGTGCGCGCCGGCGGTGTCACCCTCGTGCTGACGGCGTGCCGTCGCCCATTCCACAACCTACGCGACTTCACCGACCTCGGGCTGCGCCCTGAAGCGTTCCATCTCCTCGTCGTCAAGTCGGGATATCTGTCGCCAGAGCTTGCCGCCATCGCCAATCCCGCGCTGATGGCACTCTCCCCTGGGGCGGTGGACCAGGACATCGAACGGCTTCCGCGTCAGCGCGGCCAGCAGCCGACCTACCCCTTCCAGCGGGACTTCACCTGGAAGCCGACGACGATCGTGTCGGCGCGCAGCCCCCGTGCCCAAGCGTAAAAACAACGTGGGAGAACAGAGAAGAAAGGACGCGGCTCATGACAGAACTCGCTATCGAAGTATGCGTCGAAGGCGTGGATGGACTCCTCGCCGCGCAAGCAGCCGGGGCGAACCGTGTCGAGCTCTGCGCGAGCCTGCTGGAAGGAGGCGTCACCCCCAGCTGCGGCGTGATTCAGGAAGCGCTGAGGCAGTCACGGATCCCCGTCCATGTGATCGTGCGGCCGCGCGGGGGAGACTTCCTCTACACCGACATCGAGTACGCGACGATGCGCGCGGACGTTCAAGCGTGCCGGGCGGCAGGGGCGCATGGAGTTGTCATCGGTTGTCTCACCGCCGACGGGCAGGTGGACGTAGCGCGCACGAGAGAATTGGTCGAACTCGCGCGCCCCATGAGCGTCACCTTCCATCGTGCGTTCGACATGACCAGGGACCCCGCTGAAGCCCTTGACGCCCTGATCCGCTGCGGCGTTGATCGTGTGCTGACCAGTGGTCAACGCGAGACAGCGATCGAGGGCATGGACACGCTTCGCCGGATCAACGAACAGGCCGGGGACCGCATCATCGTCATGGGCTGCGGCGCGCTCGCGCCGGATAACATTGCCACCGTGCGGCGCGCGGCAAACCTTAGAGAGCTTCATTTTGCCGCCCTGCGCAACGAACCAAGCGGGATGCGCTACCGCAATCCACGCGTCGGTATGGGCGGCTCCGACAGAGATCGTGAATATACCAACACTGTCACGGACCCCATCTTGGTCCGCGAGACAATCCAAGCCGCCCATACTGCCTGAGCGTACCTGTGCTCTGATCCAATCATCCACACCTCCGTCGACCAGGTGGAGGACAGAAGGTCTGCTATGAGTACGATGGGGAAAGGGGAACATCCTTGGTGGACGTGGACAATGCGCAGGAAAGCCTCCGTCGCTTAGGCTTTCACCCCCAGTTTGTCGCTGACGGAATGGAAGGCTTTGTCTTCGACATTGGTGACACCCTGCTTGCCAAGGTCTGGCACACGAGAGCCGCCTCAGACGTGCGCCTACTTCACTCCTTCTACAGCGAGTTGAGCGGGAGGCCTCTCCCCTATCGTACGCCTCGCATACGCGACATCTTGGAGCCCCCCGGTGGACTCACGGTGAGCCTAGAAGAACGTTTACCAGGGGTTCCGCTACACGCCCTCCTCCTCCGGGAACCAGACAATGACGTCCTCTGGCGGGAGGGTATGCGGGCGGTCGTTTCGGTGCTCACGGCGCTTGACGCGGCGGGCGACGTACCGGCAGCGCGGGAACTATAGACCGTCAGGAAAAGAGCTAGACGGGGTCTGACAAAAAAGACGGGATACCGTACCCTGGAAGCATGGCGTGAGAACCGATGCGAGAGGAGGTATCCCGTGATTATCAAGGTAGCGTTTCGAGGGGCGACCGTCAAGGAGTTGCGGATGGCGTGGCAGCGGGCGTTGCGGGCGGGGAACACGCGGCTGGTCAAGCGGATCAGCGCGTTGCTGCAGGTGAGCGACGGCATGACGGCGGCGGAGGCGGCGGCGCGGGTGGGGGCCGGGGAGAGCACCGTCCAGGCGTGGCTGCGCGCCTTTATGCTGCGGCGGTTCGAGAGCCTGCGCTACGGGACCGCACCGGGCCGGCCGCGCAAGCTGACCCCGACGCAGCGCGACCGCCTGAAAGCACGGGTCACGGCGGGGCCGCTGGCGGCGGGCTATCCTAGTGGGTGTTGGAGTAGCCTGATGCTCCAGGACCTGGTCTATCGGGAGTTCGGCGTGTGCTATAACGCGCATTATCTGTGTACCTTGTTGCATAATCTGGGCCTCTCCTACCAGAAGGCGCGCTTCATCTCCGATCACATCGATGAGGAGCGCCGGCGCGTCTGGATCGCGCAGGAGTGGCCCGCGATCCTGCACATGGCCCGGCGACGGGGCGCGTTGCTGCTTTTCGGCGACGAGGCCAGCTTCGCCCAGTGGGGCTCGCTCTCCTATACGTGGGCGCCTGTTGGCCAGCAGCCGCTCATCCCGACCTGCGGCAAGCGCAAAGCCTACAAAGTCTTCGGCCTGATCGACTACGTCACCGGACGCCTCTTCTCCCATGGGCAGACCGAGCGCTTCACGGCCGCGACCTACGGCGCGTTCCTGAAAACCGTCCTGGAGGCCACCGACCAGCCACTCATGCTGATCCAGGACGGGGCCAAGTACCACACCGCCGTTGCCACCAAGGAGTTTATCGCTGCCCATGCCGACCGCTTGAGTGTGTACCAACTGCCCGCCTACTCGCCCGATTACAACCCGATTGAGCATCTCTGGAAGAATATGAAGAAACGCACCACCCACAACCGCTATTTCCCCGAGTTCGACCTGGTCTGCACCTCCGTTGAGGAAGGCTTAGCCTACTTCGAGGCCCATCCCGCCGAGGTCAAGCGCCTCATGGGCACCTATCTCGATCAGATGGCTGCCCTGGCACCCGCCGCCTGATCTCATTCTTTTTCTGACAAGCTATAGCTCTCCTTGGAGTGGCCTCCCCGTGGAGCCCAGACAGCACTTGGGGTACGGTCCTCGCGGATCTCGTGATCCACCGGGTCGCTCGTTACAAGACCACCCTGGCACACTTTGTCCCCAACCTTGAGGACACAGTCGACCAAGTCCTCTCTCTTCTCATGTCCTTGAATGTGCCCCACGTCGGTGTGGTCCATGGCGATGTCTGCACGCCAAATGTGCTCGTCGATGTCGACACCGTGACGCCGCTGGCCCTGCTCGACTTCGGGTTTCTCACCACGTCTGCCGACCCTCTGTTCGACGCCACCATCGCGACCCTCATCTACGACATGTATTCTTCGCGCACGGCGGCTACACGGGAGAGCCTATACGGGATGCATGTGCAGGCGTGGGGGCAACGGTTCGAGCAGGTCTATCCCCTGTACAAGGCAGCGTATGCGCTTGCGACAAGCAACGCTTATTCAGCCGAGGGACAAGATGGTCACTTTAGGTGGTGTGTAGACATCCTGAATGATCAGGAGACCAATGCCCTGGTGAGGCGTGCTTGATGTACCGATCGCGCACCTGCAAGAAGCGCAAACGGTTGTCGGTGGACAGCCGCTCGGGTATCCTTCTCCTTTATAGACGTGCGATATGGCATCCGATTTTGTTCGCGCGTGTGCGAGGATATAGTTAGGATGGGGTAGTATCAAGCTGGCTATAGACGATGCGCCCCGCGATGATCGTCGCCCGCACGCGCAGCCCCTCATCGAGGAGCACGAGGTCGGCGTCGCCTCCGACGCGCACATGCCCTACGCGGTCCAGCCCCAAGATCCCCGCCGGGGTCGCGGTGGCCATGCGTAGCGCTTGCGCCCACGTCACCCCTCCCCCTGCTACCGTGTTGCGGATGGCCTGGTCCATGGTCACGATCGACCCAGCCAGTGAGCCGTCCGCGACGCGCGCCGCTACGTCGTCGACCGTCACGGCCTGCCCACCCAAGCGGTACTCTCCCGGCCCCATCCCCGCCGCGGACATCATGTCGGTCACCAGGACGACGCGCTCGGCGCCCTTGGCGCGCACCGCCAGGGCGACGCTGGCCGGGTGGCTGTGGATGCCGTCGACGATCAGGCCCACGGTCACGCGATCGTCGACCAGCGCCGCCCCGGCCACGCCCGGCGCGCGGTGCGCGAACGGCGACATCGCGTTGTACAGGTGGGTGGCCATGGCCGCCCCCGCGTCCACGCCGCGTTCGAACGCGGCGAAAGAGGCGTCGCTGTGGCCCAGGCTCACCGCGATGCCCTGCCGCCGCAGCGCGCGGATGCGGTCGATGGCGCCGGGACGCTCGGGCGCGAGGGTCATTAGGCGCACGACATCGCCCCCTGGGAGGCAATCCAGGATGCGCGGGTCCGCCGCCTTGATCAGGTCCGCGCGGTGCGCCCCCTTTCGTCGCGGCGAGAGGAAGGGGCCTTCCAGATGCAAGCCAAGCGGACGCGCGCCCGGCGCGCCCTTGGCTTCGGCGAAGGCGTCGTAGGCGCGCGGGTACAAGGCGGTCGGGGCGGTGACAAGGGTGGGGAGGAAGGCGGTCACGCCAGTTTCCGGCAGGCGGCGGGCGAGTGCGCGGATAGCCTCCGGGTCGTCGGCGACCTCGACACCGAAGCCGCCGTTGACTTGGAGATCGATGAAGCCGGGGGCGACGATGGCGGCGTCAAGGATCGGGACGGCCAGGTTGCCGTCGCTCGCCTCGCGCACGATCGCGACGACGCGGCCGTCCTCGACGACGACCGCGCCATGCGTCAGGTCGCTCCCGAGCAGGAGTCGACCGCGCACGGAGAACCTTTGGGGCGCCTGCTCTGTGTCGTGCATGCCGTGCCTCACTTTTCCATTCCACCCATGCTCATCGGCCATCCATCCTTATCGGCTACACGCGCGGCCACGTATTAATAAGAGGATAAGCCGTGTCCGCGCTCGTAGAGTCCCGGCAGTGTGACCGGCAGGCACCCGCCCGGCGCGATTTCCCCGAACAGTACCCGTGTCGCCGCCTCGAGCGCCGGTGGCGTGTACTCGTACGCGGCCAGGTACGTGCGCACGCGCGGGAACGCCAGTAGGTCGTACGGGTTGTAGACGGCGACGACGACGACACGGCGGCCCGCCGCGTCGAGGTCCCGCACCAACTCCGCCTGCTCGTCATATAGGTTCGCGTTCATCGTCGCCACGACAACGGTGGCGACCCCGTCCGCCCCGCGCAGGACCTCCGCCCGCTCGTCGGAGGTCGGCCGGGTAGGCAGCGCGACGGCCTCCACGCGCGGATGGCGGCGGCGCACGCTTTCGACGAAGAACCCCTGCTGGTGACGGGTATCGTCGGGCCAGAGCGGCGACTCGTGCCCTGGGTACACGACGAGCAGCCGGTCGTCGGCGCCTGGGTGGAGCGGCACGCGCCCATCCTCGTTCCGCACCAGCGTGATCGCCCGCTCGTACGCGTCGTGGGCCAGCCGCCGGTGCTCCTCCCCTCCCACCCAGTCCGGTAGGGGCGCGTCCGCTGCCGGCAGGTCGTCCCACGACGGGCCCTGCGCCTTGAGGCGCAGCACACGCTCCGCCGCCCGGCGCACCGTCTCGCCTGGCAGCGCGCCCCCCGCGACGGCGGCGCGGATCGCCGCGATGCTGGCCCACTGACGGTCGTGGCGGTGCGAGACGAACACGAGGTCGATCCCCGCGCGCAGGGCCGTGACCGCGCCCTGGTCCACCCCCAGCGTCTCCGCGATGGCGTCCATCTCTAGGCAATCGGAGAGGATCACCCCGTCGAAACCAAGCCGCTCGCGCAGGAGGCCCTGTATGATGACGGGCGCGACCGTGGCCGGGCGCCCGTCGCCGGTGAGACGCGGGAAGGCGATGTGCGCGACCGTGACGGCGTCGGCTCCCGCGTCGATGCCCGCCCTGAACGGTACGAGCTCGACCGTGTCCAGCCGTTCGAGCCCATGCTCAATCGCCGGCAGGGCCAGGTGCGAGTCGACCGCCGTGTCGCCATGGCCGGGGAAGTGTTTGAGCGCGGTGAGCACGCCCGCGTCGCGATAGCCGCGGACCGCGGCAGCCCCCAGGTGGGCGACCAGCGCCGGGTCTTCGCCGAACGAGCGCACGCCGATGACCGGGTTGGCAGGATTGTTGTTGACGTCGACGACCGGCGCCAGGTTCATGGTGACGCCCAGCGCGCGCAGCTCCCGGCCCGTCGCACGGGCTATCGCGCGCGTCAGCTCGCCGGCGCCGGCCGCGCCAAGCGCCATGTTGCCCGGAAAGACGGTCGTTCCCGCGCCGAGGCGACGCACGACCCCGTTCTCCTCATCAATAGTGATGAGGAGCGGGTAGCGATGCCCAGCGCGCCGCGCGACGCGCTGCAACGCGCTCGTGAGGTCGCGCAGCTGCCGGGCGTCGCGCACGTTGCGCGAGAACAGGATGACACCGCCGACGTGTCCGTCGCGAATGAGCTCGGCAACCTCGGGCGAGACGGTCGTGCCAGCGAAGCCAATGACCAGCGTCTGGCCGATCTGTTCGTCCAGCGTCATCTCCGCGATCACTGTAGCTTGCTCCATTTATAGCCCTCCCACTTTCTCGCTACGTATTCCGCCTGTCGTCAGCCGTCTACGTCCGGCGCCTCGCACGATAGCTGTGCCTCTCGCCCGAGTATCGCCGCGTCCGTGGTCGTCGCGGCGAGGTCGATCGCGGCGCGGGCGGCGCTCTCCGCCGGATGCGCGACGACGACGACCCGCGACACCTCACGACGCCGCCGGATGCGCGCCAGCACCGCCTCCCGGTAGTCCGCCGCGCGGGTGAGAAGGCCGCCGGCGACGGCCACGGGCAGCGCGCCGGGGAAGGTGAGTCGGTCCACCACCGCGAGCGCGGACAGCGCCAGTTCGTCCGCCCCGCGCGCCATGATCTCCCGGGCGACCACGTCGCCCGCCCGCGCGGCCCGGAAGACAAGCGGCGCCAGCGCCGCGATGGCGCGCTTATCACCATCCGGGTAGACGTAACCGATCGCGTCGCTCGGGTGTGCGAGGCGCCACTCGCGCATAACGAGGTCGCGCAGCAGCGTGGCTGGGCCGCGCCCATCATCCGCGCGCAGGGCCGCGCGCAGGGACAGGCAACCCAGCTCGTATCCGCTGCCCTCGTCTCCCAGGATATGCCCCCAGCCGCCGGCCCGCGCCGTGGCGCCGCGCGCGTCGCGTCCCAGCGCGATGGAGCCGGCGCGGCCGATGACGGCCACGCCGACCGCCCCCTCAAGGGGACTCAGGATAAGCTCGGCGTCGTTGGTCAGCCGGACGACGCCGGCCAGCCCGCGCAGGCGCGGGAGTAGGGCCTCATAGTCGGCGGGACGGTCGACGCCGGCGAGGCCGATCCAGGCGGCGCGCGGCGGCGTCCCCGCGTCCGCGCGCAGCGCCTCCGCCACGGCGGCCTCTATCGCGGCCACGGCCCGCTCGAGCCCGACCGCCGCATGGTTCGCCGCCCCGGCTACGCCACGCCCGCGCTCGCGCCCCTGGGCGTCGACGACGACGGCGAGCGTCTTGCTGCCGCCGCCGTCGACGCCCAGGTAGAGCGGTCCCCCGCGCGCCTGTTCGTGCATGGTCATAGGGCGGCCGCCTCCGCCACGGCGGAGCGTACAGGTCCCAGGGCCGGACCCTCACGGCTGGGGTGGACGCGATTGGTCAGGAGGATGATGCTTAAGCGCCGCTCGAGGTCCAGCACGATGGACGTGCCGGTGAAGCCGGTATGCCCGACGGTGCGCGGGGAGGCCAGCGCGCCCATGAAGGACGGGTCGTCGCACAGCCAGCCCAGGCCGCGCGGCGGCGAGAGCGCGCCGGTGTGCGCATCGAACATCTCGCGCACGGTTCCGGGCCGTAAGAGCGGGGACGAGATGCCGCGCTCTGTGTCGAGCAGCGCCGTGGTGAACGTGGCCAGATCAGCGGCGTTACTGAAGAGGCCGGCGTGTCCGGCAATGCCGCCCATCGCGGCCGCCTTGTCATCGTGCACAACGCCCCGCACCACGCCTCGTTTAGCTTGGCATTCGGTCGCGGCGACGCGCGGCCGCCACGCCGGCGGCGGCCGGTAGCGCGTGTGGCGCAGGCCCAGAGGCGCGGCGATGCGCCGCGCGACATAGCGATCGAGCGTGAGGCCGCTGACTCGTTCCACGATGGCCCCGAGCGCGATGAACCCCACGTCGCTGTAGAGCACACGGACGCCCGGCGCGCCGGCCACGCGCACACGTCCCGCGGCGGCGACGATCGCCGTGGGATCGCGGAAACGCTTGTGGAACGGGCGATCCGCCGGCAGCCCTCCCGTGTGCGTGAGGAGGTGGCGCACGGTGATGGCGCGCTTGTCCGCGCGCGCGAACTCGTCCAGATAGGTCGAGGCGGGCGCGTCGAGCGCAAGCGCGCCCGCCTCGACCAGCTGCAAGACCGCCGTCGTCGTGGCCACGACCTTCGTCAGCGAGGCGAGATCGAAGATCGTGTCCGCGGTCGTCGCGATGGGAGCGGGACAGCGTCGCCCCGAGCGGTCGTAGAGGACACTATACCCGTACGCCGCGCGCTTGCGCACCATCCCATCGCGCGCGACCAGCACGACGGCCCCAGGGAACACCCCCCTGTTTATGGCGTCGCCGATGATGACGTCGATGTCGTCTACTACGGGCATGCCGTTCGCCTCCTCTATGCCCCTTCATCGAGCGCGGCATGGACGCTGCTGCCATGCGCGGCGAGACGCTCGCGGGCCGCGGCCGGCGTGACGCCAGCGCGGGCGGCCACGATGGCCGTCCGCGCCTCGCCATCCGCCGCGCGCAGCAGCGTCGCGGCCACAGCCTCATCCAGCCCCGTCGCGCCGGCGACGATGCGCGCGGCCCGGCGGCGCAGCTTCTCGTTGCTGGCTCGCATGTCCACCATCAGGTTGCCGTAGGTCTTGCCCATCCGGACCATCGCGCCCGTGCTGAGCATGTTGAGGACCATTTTCTGGGCCGTCCCCGCCTTGAGGCGCGTCGAGCCGGCGACCACCTCGGGGCCGGTCAGCGGCGCGATCATAATGTCGACGCGCCCTTCAAGCGGTATGCCCCGATTACAGGCCAAACCGACCGTCAGCGCGCCCTGTTCGCGCGCGTAGTCGATGGCGCCAAGGACGTAGGGGGTGCGCCCACTGGCGGCGATACCCACCAGGGTGTCGCACGCGCCGACGCCCATCCGTGCGGCGTCGGCGCGGCCGGCCATGGCGCTGTCCTCGATCTCCTCGGCCGCCCGTGCGAAGGCGTCTAAGCCGCCGGCCATCCATCCGACGACTTGGTCGGACGCCGTACTAAACGTGGGTGGACATTCCACGGCGTCGAGCACACCCATGCGTCCGGACGACCCGGCCCCCATGTAGATCAGCCGCCCACCCTGTCGCAATCGCGTGGCGATCTCCTCGACGGCCCGCGCAATATGCGGCAGTTCCAGCGCGACGGCTCCGGCTACCGTGGCGTCGGCTGCGTTCAACGCCTGCACGATCTCCAGGGGGCTCATACGGTCGAGCGTGGCCGTCGCGGGATCGGCCTTTTCCGTCTCTAACGCGCCGAGCTCCACATCCCGATCGTCCGGCATCCCCATTCTCCTCTCGCTTATCAGCTCCAGCCCTAGTGGTCCGTCAAGGCTAATATAGACAGTTCGCGTGTGCCTACTGGGACCGTCGCCGTCCCGGCGGCCATCGTTGCCAGCGGGCCTCCCGGTGGCCCCGCGCTGTGCCGATGCGACTACAAGCGGCTGGGACGGCGGCGGTCCCAATAGACAATCGTCAAGACGACGCTTGACAGTCTACTAGAGTGGTTCCACTCGCACGGTCCACGAGTCCAACGGGCGCGCCAGCCGTGGCGCCGCCGATGTGTCGCGCGCCGGCAAGATCCGCCTGTAGGAGAGGGCGCTCATCGCGCCACTTCCACCGGCCGGCCGCTGGACACCGACTCGTAGGCGGCCTGCACGACTTCCACGGCGCGCAGGCCGTCTTCGCCGCTGGCCAGCGGCGGACGCCCGGCGCGCACGGCGGCGATGAAGTCCTCGATCATGAGCGTATCCCCGTCTTCGCCCCACCCTACCCGCGTCGCGCGCACGGTCGTATTATTGTAAAGCTCCGTGTGCTGCGCGAGGTAATCGAACGTCGCCACCCCCTCGACGCCCGTCACCTGCATCGTCACGTCGCCCCATGTGGGGAACGCCCCCTCGGGGCGCGACCAGCTGGGGTCGAGGCTGGCGAAGCCGCCGCCGTCGAGCGTCATGGTCAGCAGCGCGCAGTCCTCCACGCCCAAACCGGGGTAAAACCTCGTGCCGGCCTCCGCGTAGACGCGCGTGATCTCCTCGCCCGTGACGTAGCGGATGGCGTCGACCACATGCACGGTATGGTCCGTGATAACGCCGCCGCCGGAGAGGGCTTTATCGACGAACCAGCCGCCGGGATTAGTCCCCCGGTTGGTCCCGCGGATCATCAGCACGCGGCCGAGGGCGCCCGCGCGCACGCGGTCGCGCAGATCCAGCAGCGCGCTAGCGTGGCGCACCGGGAAGGCCGTGCCCAGGACGACTCCCGCGTCGCGGCACCCGCGCACCATCGCGCGCGCGTCGAGTACGGTCGTGGCCAGCGGCTTCTCGCAGAGCACATGCCGGCCGGCGCGCGCCGCCGCCAGGGTCAGTTCGCGGTGACGCGCGTTTTCCGCGCAGATGACGACCGCGTCGCAGCGGTCCAGCGCACCGTCGAGGTCGGGGATGAAGTCTGTGCCCCACGCGGCGGCGCGTGCCCGCCCGCGCTCGCCATCGTCGTCCCAGACGGCCGCCAGCGTCGCGGTGGGCAACGCGCCCAGGGCGCGGGCATAGGAATGGGCGTGCTGATGCGCTGTGCTCAGGATAGCGATGCGCAGCTTTCCAGTCTTCGTACTCTTACCGGCGTCGTCTACCATACCAGTTATACCCTCCCCTTTGTATACGCCTCGTCAGGACCGTGTCGCCGCCGGTCCTCGCACATACAGCTGCTCGATACGTCACAGATCTTGTCCCTATAGGTGGACCACCCGTCCGGTCGCCGCCGATTCCAACGCCGCCAGGGCCACCCGCAGCGATTCCAGCGCGTCGGGGGCGGTGCAGCGCGGTTGTTCGCCCCCCGCGAACCACGCCAGCCAGTCCGCGTCCTCCCGCTCATAGGGACCCGCGCGCCGCGCCTGGGAGACCGGGACCTCGACCCCGGGGCTATCCGTGGTTGTCCGCCGCGACTCGACTTGCAGCGGCTTGGTCGTCATATTGTCGGTCATCAACACGCCCTCGGACCCCGCGACCTCCAGGCTGGTGCGGAATTGCTCAGGGTAGCACCAGTTGCCCTCGGCGTACGCGATCACACCGCCGGTGTGGCGCAAGGATACCATCGCCCCATCATATCCGGGCATATCCGCGATCCTACGCGCATAGACCCTGCGTACCGGGCCGAACGTCCACAGCAGCCAATCCAGGTCGTGGATCAGCATGTCGAGGAGGACCCCGCCACTCATCTCGAAGCGTCCGTACCAATCGTTCCAGGCGCGCGGATGGGGGGCGCCGCGCGTGACGCGCACCGTACCGGGCTCGCCGACCGCGCCCTCGCGCACCAATTGTCGCGCTTGGGCGTACTCGTCGAACCAGCGCACCACATGTCCGACGGCCAGCTTCGTGCCCGCCCGCTCCACCGCGGTCAGCATCGCCTCGCCCTCCGCCAGGGTCCGCGCGAGCGGCTTCTCACAGAACGCGTCTTTGCCCGCCGCCGCCGCCCGTTCAACGTATTCTTTGTGGAAAGGAGTAGGGGTCGTGACGACCACCGTGTCGACGTCGTCGCGTGCGATCAGCCGCGCGGGGTCGGGCTCTACCGCGCACCCGATGGTGTCCGCGAGGGTTTGGGCGCGATGCACCTCGACGTCGGCCACGGCCACGACCCGCGACCCAGGCAACCCTGCGATGATGAGCCCGTGGTACGTCCCCATGTTCCCCGCTCCGATGATGCCTACGTTCGCCACCGTTTGTGCCTCCCTACGCGTGTCCTATTTCCTATTCGTCGCGTTGAGCCTGAGCGGCGCGCTCCATGCGCGACACCACGCGTGTCACCTGCTGCCCGACGCGGGTGACGTACGCCGCGAGGTCGGACTGTTCCCCCAGGGTCGGGAATACTTCGGCCGTCAGCGGGCCGTCGTAGCCGCTCCGCCATAGGGCCAGCCCCACCGCCTCCCAATCCACGTCGCCGGCCCCAATGTCCACAAAGCCGGCGAGCGTCCCGATCGCACGGCGGAAGTCTTTGAGGTGGACCCGGCGGACGTGCGGGCCGAGGATGTCGATCCAGTGTTCGGGATAGCCGTAGAGCAGGACATTGCCGACGTCGACATAGACCCCCACCCGGTCGCTCGCCATGCCGGCGACGAAGTGTCGCATCTCCAGCGGGCTCAACAGGAGCTTACTCCACACATTCTCTATGGCCACGTCCACGCCCGCGCTCTCCGCGTCGGGCGTGAGGGCGGCGACGAACTCCCGGGCGCGCTCGTAGGCGACATCGTAGCGGACCAGCGGCGCGCCCATCGGTTCGCCTACCTGCCCCGGTACCACAAGGATGGCCCCCGCCCCCAGCGCCGCGGCCAGGGAGAGCTGCGCCTTGGCGATGTCCAGCGCTTTGCGGCGGGTAGCGGCGTCATCGGACGTCGGCGAGTAGCGCCAGTATAGCCCCGTGGCCAAACCGCCGATCCGTAGTCCCGTGGACTCGACCGCCCGGCGCAACGCGTGGGCGGCTACGTCGCCGGCGCGCGGACTGATCTCTCCATCCTCATCCAGGTTAAGCTCGATTGCCCCGAAACCCGCGCGCCGCGCCAAGTCGGCGGCCTCGCGCACGCCGAGGGTCGGCATGGCCCAGTGATTGATCCCGGCGGTCCAACTCATACCGTCACCTGCCCCCGTTGGCGCGTCGCATCCTTCGGCGCCATTTAGCGCGCCAACTCTACATAGAAGCGGTAGCGGTCACCGCGATAGGTGGAGCGCACATACTCTATGGGCGCCTCGTGGCCCTGCCAGAGGGCAAAGCTTGTCCGTTGAATGCGCAGTATCGCATCTCCGTGCGTCAGGCCCAGCAGACGCGCCTCCATCTCGCCGGCTACTCCGGCCTCCAACTCCTGCCCCGCGCGCGTGAGGTAGACCCCGCAGCGTTCCTCCAAGAGACGATAGAGCGAGTGGCCTTCCAGGTCCTCGCGCATGATCGTCGCGCCAATCTCACCCCGCAACGTGCACGATTCAATCGCGATAGGATGTCCGCTGGCCAGACGCAGTCGTTGCACGAACAGCACAGGCGCTCCCGCCGCAAGGGCCAACACTTGCGCGATCTCCGGTGTCGCCTCCTGTCGCTCATAGACGAGCAGGTGCGCGGTCGCAACCATGCCACGGTCCCGCATGTCCTCGCTGAAGCTGGTCAGCTTGCTCAAGGATTGCCGCAGCCGAGGGCGGGCGACGAAGGTTCCCTTGCCGTGCACACGGACCAGCAGGCCCTCCGCGACCAGATTGCTCATGGCCTGACGGATAGTCATGCGCGCAATACCGTAGATGTCGCTGAGCTCACGCTCCGACGGTAGCAGCGTCCCCGGCGTCCACTCGGCGCACGCGATTTTGTCGCGGATAAGATTTTCAAGCCGCGCGTACTTGGGTACCACGGCATCGCGGTTAACGGCCACGTCGACCATGAGGTGCTGCTCCAGGGACCAACTGGTCTAGACTTAAGCCTCAGGATAGCAGCGCTCCCCGTCCCCTGTCAAGAACGCAATCTCTTCGCCTCTTCGCGATCTCTTCGCCGGGGCCATGTAGTTTTCCCCTCGACCCCCACCCCTCTCCTCTTGTGACGGTAGGTTGGCCACTATGCCACCATTCGTCATAGGGTGCGGCCTGGTACCATAAGCAGGAGCCGACCTTCATCGATGCGATCGCAGCGCTCTTTCGTTGGGCACCTCGCCCCTGCCAAGACAAGGAGGTCGCGTGATGCTAACGGTTGAAGTTGGAGGCGCATTAACGCAAGCAATCCAGCTCGAGCATCCGGCGTGGGGTACGACCGTTTCCCTCGATGAGCACCGGGCCGATCCATGGTTACTGGCAGCGCCCGGCCTCGTTGAGGGCAATCGGATCCGCGGGGCGCACCACCTCGGATGGCTGGATGTTCAAGCAAGCAGTGAGCTACGAATGGCGTCCCATCCACTTCTGAGCATGAACGATGCGGGAAGAGGAAGGACGGCTTTCACAGACCTTGGGTAGGTGTGGAGGTGCGGGAGGTGTTGACGGCCCGCGAAAATAGTGCTATATTTGGCCCAAGACTGGTACAGACAAGTTAGCGAGGCTCCGCCTCTTGCCCGATATATCGAGTTAAGAGGCGCAACGCGCCGGGGTCCTCGGAACCCTATGGGGTCCGGCCTATAGCGGAGGAGTTGGCGTCATGGATGCTGCTACAACCATCGCGGCTGTGCCCGCGACACGCGTACAAAGGGCTGGGTGGTGGGCGCGGCTGCGGCGCAACCGCTGGGCCATGCGCATCGTCAAGGCCCTGCTCACCATCTACATTGTCGTCACGCTCACCTTCTTCCTGGTCCGCCTCCTGCCGGGCAACCCCGCCGACGTGTATATCCAGAATCTCATCTCGCAATACGGCATGACGTATCAGGACGCGCGAAACCAAGCGTCTCACCTCTTCGCCATCAATCTGAACCAACCGATCGGGCTGCAATACCTCGACTACATGAGTAACCTGCTGCACGGCAACCTCGGCGTTTCGATCACGGCGTCGGGGACGTCCGTCGCGGCGGAGATCGGCCAATATCTGCCGTGGACGCTCTTCAGCGTCGGGATGGGGCTCTTTATCAGCTTCACTCTAGGGGTCTTTCTTGGCCTGGTCATGGCCTATCGGCGCGAGTCGTGGCTCGACCACGTGCTGTCTACGATCGCCTCTATCCTGAGCTCCGTCCCCAACTACATCGTCGGCATCCTCATCCTGATCGTTTTCGGCGTGCAACTGGGCTGGGTCAATATCAGCGCCACGCGCGGCACCTATTCCCCAGGGGTCCACCCCGGCTTGTCGCTCGCCTTCATCGGCGATGTGTTCTACCACGCGCAGTTGCTCATTCTTACCTACGCGCTCACCACGATCGGCACATGGATGCTCACGATGAAGAGCAACACCGTGAATACGCTGGGGGAAGACTACGTGACCGTGGCCAAGGCGCGGGGCCTGCGCGAGGGGCGCATCATGCGCTCCTACGTGGGCCGCAACGCCGTGCTGCCGGTGTTCACGCAGCTGGCCATCGCGATCGGCTTCGTCGTAGGCGGCTCCGTGCTGGTCGAGACGGTCTTCGCGTATCAGGGCATCGGTTCTCTGCTGAATAGCAGCATCAATGCGCGCGACTATCCGGTCATGCAAGGCGTCTTCTTGGTGATTACGGTGGCCGTGGTGGTGGCCAATCTGCTGGCCGACGCGCTCTACAGCAAGCTCGACCCGCGCATCGGGGCGCGAGGGAAGTAGGAAGAAGTAGGAATAGGAAGGGGAGGGTAAAGACGTATGGCTAACGCGGCGCATCCCGCTCCTCGCGCCCTCCCCGGCGCCGCCGGCGCGCTGAACGCGCTGGCCGGGGTGGGGCGTTTCATCAGGCTGATGGCGCGCAACAAGGTCGGCTTCGCGGGGTTCCTGGGCGTCATCTTCTTCCTGATTCTATCTTTTATCGTGCCCATCTTCGTGCCGATCGACACCGCGACCGTCACCGGCTCGATCTACGCCGCGCCATCCTGGGCGCACCCGCTGGGCACCGACTACGAGGGGCGCGACATCTGGGTTCAGATTATCCACGGCGGCGCCGACGTGATCATCGTCGGTTTTCTGACCGCCGCCATCACCACGGTGATCGCGGTCAGCCTGGGCGCGTTGACCGCGTTCGTGGGCGGGCGGTTCGACGAGTTGATGATGGGCCTGACCGACATCGTGCTGACGATCCCGCAGTTTCCCTTGCTGGCCGTGCTGGCCGCTTTCATCTCTCTCAACAACGCCGTCTTGGTGGCCCTGCTGCTGTCCGCGTTGGGCTGGCCGCTCCTCTTGCGCTCGGTGCGCGCGCAGGTGCTCTCGCTCAAGGAGCGCGAATACGTCGAGGCCGCGCGCGGCCTCGACCTGGGGACGGGGCACATCCTCTTCCGCGAAATTTTGCCCAACATGATGTCCTACGTCACGATCAGCTTCACTCTGACGGCCACGAGCGCCGTCTACACCGAGGTCGGTCTGATCTTCCTGGGACTGGTGCCCCTCTCGGGGAGCAACTGGGGCCTTATGATGAATCTGGCGTACTCGCGCGGGGCCGTGTTCTATCCCCCGAGCATGTTCTACATCCTGGGGCCGGTGATAGCCGTGGCCCTCTTCCAGCTATCGCTGGTCTTCATGACGCGTTCGCTGGAAGTCGTTTTCAACCCGCGCCTGGCGCGGGAGGGGTAGGATTATGGCCCAATCAGCGCGGACAGTATCCGTCGGCGGCTCGGCCGCCCTCGCGGCACCGACTACGGGCGCTACGACGCTGCCGTCCGATGTCGTGCTGTCGGTGCAAGATTTACGCATCGAGTACGCGGCGCGCCGCGGCATGGTGCAGGCGATTCGCTCGGTCTCGTTCGACCTACATCGCGGGGAGAGCTTGGCCCTGATCGGCGAGAGCGGCTCCGGCAAGACGACCATGTCGTTGGGGCTGATCCGCCTGCTAGCCGGGGCGGCGCACGTACGGCGCGGTAAGATCCTCTATCAGCGCGACGGGCACGTTTCCGACGTGCTGGCGCTCTCGCCCGAGGCGCTGCGCCGCTTCCGCTGGCGCGAGTGCGCCATGGTGTTTCAGGGCTCCCAGAATGCCTTCAATCCGGTCATGAAGATTTGGGACCAGATGCTGGACACCGCGCGGGCGCATGGTGTGCGCGACAAAAATGAGGTACGCAGGCGCGCCACGGATCTGCTGCGCCTGGTGCAACTCGACCCCAAGCGCGTCTTGGGCTCGTATCCGCACGAGTTGTCGGGCGGGATGAAACAGCGCGTGTTGATCGCCCTGGGCCTGCTGCTCGACCCGCAGGTCCTGATCCTCGATGAGCCGACGACGGCGCTGGATATCCTGACGCAGCGATCTATCATCAGCCTCCTGCGCACGCTCAAAGCGGAGTTAGGCTTCTCCACCATCTTCATCTCCCACGACCTCTCTCTTGCCGCCGAGTTGGCCGACCGCGTGGCGACGATGTACGCCGGTCATGTGGTGGAGATGGCCCCCGTGGAGGAGATGTTCTACCACACACGGCATCCCTATACGCTCGGCCTGCTGCACGCGGCGCCCACGTTGACGGGAGGGCAGGAGATCGCCTCGATCCCGGGCTCGCCGCCCGATTTGATCGACCTCCCCGCCGGCTGTACGTTCCATCCGCGCTGCCCGTTCGCCGTCGAGCGCTGTAGGGGTCCCGAGGAACCGCCGGACTACGTCGTCTCGCCAGGTCACACCTCGACGTGTTTCCGTTGGCAAGATCTGGCCGACGAAGAACGGGCGGCCGACACAGCGGTTCGCGTAGCCGCGGCGCAGGAGGCGTTATGACCAGCACACCTCTACTCCAGTTCGACAATGTCAGCCGCATCTTCGAAACGCCCCGGGGCGCGGTCCCGGCGGTCGATCGGGTCTCGTTCGACGTGCCGTCCGGAGAGGCGCTGTGCCTGGTCGGCGAGAGCGGCTGCGGCAAGACCACGACCGGTAAGATGGCCGCGATGCTGACCAAGCCGAGCAGCGGCCGCATCCTGGTGGAGGGCAAGGACATCTGGACCCTCCCCGCGCGCGAGTTCAAAGTCTACCGCAAGGCTATCCAGATGATCCACCAAGATCCTTACGCGTCCTTGAATCCCGTGCAGTCGATCTCCGATATGTTGAGCGCGCCCCTGTTGCATCACAAGATAGCGCGGTCGCGCCGCCAGGCGGTCGACAAGAGCCTCGAGTTGTTGCGGATCGTGGGTTTAACTCCACCGGAGGATTTCCTGACCAAGTACCCGCACCAACTCAGCGGCGGACAGCGCCAGCGCGTCTCCGTGGCCAGGGCGCTGACCGTCGAGCCGCGGCTGATCGTCGCCGACGAGGCCGTGTCGATGGTCGACGTGTCGCTGCGCGTCAGCCTGCTCAACATGTTGCTGCGCCTGAAAGACCAACTGGGGGTCACTTTCCTGTTCATCACGCACGATCTGGCCGTGGCGCGTTACTTCGCCTGGGCCGGCCGCATCGGTGTGATGTACCTGGGACGCATGGTGGAGCTTGGTCCGGCGCAACGGGTGATCGGGCAACCGGAACACCCCTACACGAAGGCCCTGCTCAGCGCCATCCCCGAGGCCGATCCGGTGCGCACGCGCCTAAAAGATCTCTCGGCGTTGCGTAGCGCCGAGGTACCCAGCCTGCTGGACCTGCCCACCGGCTGCACCTTCCATCCGCGCTGCCCCTACTGGGAGGAAGGGTTGTGCGATGTGACGCCACCGGAGTTGACGCCTCTTACGGCGCGCGATGCCGTGTCGTGTCATGTAGCCGTGCGCGCGCACGGGGCGGCGGCGACGGCGGAGGGGCAGGCGACGGCGGTCGGGGCAGGCGAGAGACTGTAGGGCCGAAGGGAGGTCGGATATATGTTGTCATCGGAGATGGGCCGGGCGGGGTTTCGGGCAGGTATGATCATCTTGTTGCCCGCGTTGTGCTTGCTCGTTTTTGTCGTGCGGCCGGGCACGGCGGAATTCTTCGTCACCATCTTGGCGGCGGCCGTCGGCGCGCTTTTTCTCGCCGCCGTGGCGATCATGGTCACCATATTCTCATTGTAATCGTCAGGGCGCCCGTGCGGCCAAGGGCCGCGAGCGGCGCGGTGGCGGGGTAATCTCTACCCCGTAGCGCCTATCCGTTGGGGGAAAGGGGGAATGCCACGATCGGAGCGTAGACCGTTCTACCGCGCATGTCTCATCGACTACTACTCAAGCTATTCCCGCCTATTGAAGGAAGGAAGGACAAGTCCATGTCTACGGATCAAGAGCGTCCCATCGTCGATCAAGAGAATGAGCCCTCTGCGTTTAACGCCGAGGTCAGCCGGCGCCGCGCTTTGCAGATCGCGGGCGCCGGCGCCGCCGTCGCCATGGCCGGCCTAACCCTGCCGGGCAAGCTCGTCGAGGCGGCTACGCCGTCCGCAAGTAAGGTCCGCGAGTTCCACACCGCCTGGCCCTACCTCGCCCCGCCGCAGGGCCACTTCAACCAATATGCCAGCGATGCGAACGCCATCCTCATCGGAGGAGGGGGTATCTACAACGATCTGCTGCAAATGTCGATGGCCAAATACAAATGGGCGTCGGCAACGTGGGTCCCCTGGATGGCCACGTCATGGAAGCTCGCCGGGGCGACTTTTGTCATCAACCTGCGCAAGGGCGCGAAATGGAGCGACGGGACCGAGTTTACGTCCCAGGACGTATTGACCACCTTCAACATACGCCGGCTCCAGGCGCTTTCGGAATGGGACTACGTCGACCGGGTCAGCGCGCCCGACAAGTACACGGTCACCTTCCACATGAAGAAGGAGGCCAGCGTCGTCGTGCGCTACGTACTGGAGGCGCCTATCACCGCCGACTCGACCTACGGTGCCATCGGGCGCCAGGTCGCGAGTCTGGTGTCCAAGGGCAAGGATTTGGCGAATGCGCCGGAAGGGAAGGCCCTGCGGCAGCAGCTCGACCAGTTCCGCCCCAAGGGGGTCGTGTGTAGTGGCCCTTTCATGTTCGACCCGTCGACGCCGATCACCAGCGGACAGCTGACGCTGGTCAAGAACCCGATGTCTTGGGCGGCGCCCCAGGTGCAGTTCGATAAGATCGTGGACTACAACGGCGAGACCCCGGCCATCACGCCGCTGGTGCTGCAGAAGCAGATCGACTACGCCACACAGGGCTTCCCTGTGGCTACGACGAAGCAGTTCGCATCCGAAAACATTCATATCCTGCGTCCGCCGGCCTACTCTGGTCCAGCGCTAATGATCAACTACAACAAGGTCAAGGCGCTGGGCAAAAAGGAGATTCGCCAGGCCCTGGCCTATGCCGTCGACCGCGACCAGAACGCCCTCGTGGCGCTGGGAGCGTCGGCCAAGCGCCAGCTCTACATGACCGGCGTCAGCGACAACATCCTGAAGCGTTGGGTCAGCCCAGGGACGCTGTCTTCCTTCAACCAGTACTCCTATAACCCCGCCAAGGCCACACAGATCTTCAAGGCGCACGGCTACAAGATGGGCTCAGACGGCGTGTGGGTCGCGCCGGACGGCTCCAAGATGGACTACACGCTGGAGGTGCCGCAAGAATACTCCGACTGGTCAGCGTCGGCCTCGAACCTGGCCGAGCAGCTGACCAAGTTCGGCGTCAAGACGACGGTACGCGCCGTTACCTATACACAGGTGCCGACCGACCAACAACAGGGGCATTTTGAGATGATCATCCAGGGTTGGGGCACGGGCAGCCCCTTCCCCCAATTCTCCTTTTTTCAGGACCTCGAATACCCCAACCCGCCGGTGGCCGCGGGGCCGGGTATGGGCTTCAACTTGACGCAAAACGGCGTGAATCTGGTGAACCTGATCACGGCCACCGGGGCTGGGTTCAGCCTAGAGAACCAACGGGTGGCCGTCGCCCAAATGGCCCGTACCTTCAACGACCTGCTGCCGATCATCCCGCTGTTCGAGCGCTACGGTAACAACGTCGCCTTGCAGGGCGTGCGCGTGACCGGCTGGCCGGCCGATTCCGATCCGATCTACCAGAACGACTTTTACAGCGACTCGTTCGTGACGATGATGATCGTGAGCGGGCAGCTGAAAGGGGTGTAAGCGGTACGCCCCATCCCCTCTCCCCGACACGGGAGAGGGGATGGGGATGGGGGTGCGTGGACACCGGATGGGCGGCGAGGCGCCGGCAGGATTGGGCGCACCCCGAGATAGTGGAATGGTCCAAGCGACGCCTGTTGCCGTCGCAAGGCCACATGACGTCGTCTGTGGTCGGGTTGGAAGCGCGAGCGGCGCCTTCATCCTACGCCGACAGCACGAGGATTTTTTCGGGCGTTTCTCTCACAGAGTTAGTAGGGGGTATGTGATGGCGTCTACTCGCGTGCGGATTGCCGTAGTCGGCCTCGATCATTGGTATTCGGCTTTCCCTTTTATCGATAGCGTCGTGGCGCACGAGGGCGCTACGCTGGTCGCGATCGCCGACGCCGATCCCGCGCGTAGCGGCGCCGTAGCCCGTCGCGCTGGCGTCGAATGGGTGACGACCCACGTCGAGGACATCGTCGATGACCCCTCAATCGACGCGATTGCCAGCTTCATCAGTGTGGACCAGAACCCGGCAGTCTGCGTTGCCGCCGCGCGCAACGGTAAGCATATCCTCTCCATAAAACCTCTGGCCCGTACGTTGCCGGAGGCGACTGCGATCCGCACCGCCGTGCATGATGCAGGCGTTCTATTCCTGCCAGCGGAATCGCGCGGACGCCTGGCCGACCAGAATCGCCGCCTACGGCAATGGATCGAGGAGGGACGGTTGGGGCGTATCCTCACGGCGAGCTTTAGCCTGTGGGCGGGCCTGCCCCAACGCTGGCCCGATGACTCAGACTCCGGCTGGTTCGCCGACGCGCGGCGGGCGCCCGGCGGAGGTTGGATCGACCACAGCATCTACCACATCGATCTCCTGCGCTGGCTGCTCAATAGTGAGGTTCGGCGCGTGTCGGGCCGGGCCGGCAACCTGAAGTATCCTGATCTGCCCGTCGAGGATTACGGCTCGGCCGCGCTCCAGTTCGAGGACGGCGCGCAAGCGACGCTGGAGGATACGTGGTTGGCGACGCCGGGCGCGTCCCGCGCCACGATGAGCCTCGTTGGAACCGCAGGGGCCCTCGCCTACGACAGCCTGAGCGGGCGCGTATCTATCGCGGGCGATTTCCCGCCCTTCACCGGCTGGGTACAGACCGCCCCGCTGGCGACACATACCGAGGGTCTCGACCACTTCCTGGCCGGCATCCGTGGTGAGGAGCGCGCGGTGGCGACCGTCGACGACGCGTGGCGCAACTTGGCGGTGTGCACGGCCTTCTACAATGCCGCCGCTTCCAGCGGCTCCGTCACCCCCGAGGATTTTTGATAGTGCGCAGCAGGCCCAGGCCCGTCCCAGGACTGCTGCGCGCTACGGCGTTCGCCAACACCACGTAAGCCGCCTATAAAAGAGGAGAGGGAGCACACGGCATGGATCGTCGACCGCTAAAGTTGGGCGTCCTCGGGGCCGGCATGATCGCCACGTACTCGTACGGCGTGTTGCCGGGCCTGCGCCATATCCCCGAGAAGGTGGAGCTCGTCGCCGTGGCCGACCCGGTCTTCGAGCGAGCGCAAGAGGCGCAACGGCAATTCAACATACCACACGCCTACGCCAGCCTGGAGGAGATGCTCGATCACTCTAATCTCGATGCCGTCGCCAACCTAACGCCGATCCCGTTGCACGGTGCCACCTCGCAACGCATCCTGGAAGCCGGCAAGCATCTCGTCACGGAGAAGCCGCTGGCGACGACGCTGGAGGAGGCGGACGCGCTAATAGAGACGGCGGCTATGGAAGGATTAGTCATCGTCTGCGCGCCGCCCAATATGATCTTCCCGTACTATCAGGAAGTGCAACGCCTCATCGCAGCCGGGACGATCGGGCGTGTCGCCTTCGCGCGCGTGCGCAGCTCCAACGGCGGTCCGGCCGCTTCGACCTGGCCGAGCGATCCCACCTGGTTTTATCAGAAAGGCTCCGGCCCCCTCTTCGATATGGGCGTCTACGGCATCCACGAGATTACCGGCTTGCTCGGCCCCGCGCGCCGCGTCATGGCCTTCTCCGGCGTCACCGCGCCGACGCGCGTCGTGCGTGGCGGCCCCTTCCAGGGCAAGAGGATCGACGTCACCGCGGATGACAACGTCCTCTTCATGCTCGACTTCGGCCAGGCGGCCTTCGCCACGCTCGACGGCACCTTCAACGTCAACGCGGCCAAGGCGCCCAAGATCGAGATCTTCGGGCACGCGGGCACGATCAACATCCATGATGCGCGCACCCAAAAGCTCGGCGCGCCGCCGCTGGAGGTCTACCGCGTCGACGCCGTCCCCGGTATCGGCGGCTGGATCGTCCCCGAGTCTCGCGTCCTCGACCTCGCCCAGCAGCGCGTCGAGGCGTTGGAGCGGGCGATCCTGGTCGACCACCTGGTCGACTGCGTGTGGGAACAGCGGCGCCCCGTGCTGAGCGCCGAACATGCCCGCCACGCGCTCGAGATCATGCTCAAGGTGACGGAGTCGGCGCGCACGGGACAGGTTGTCGAGTTGAGCACCAGTTTCCAAGGCCCGGCGCATCCCGATGAAGGGCTAGCGACAAGCGTGGACATGTGACGCGACGCCTTCGCCGTCCTGTAGCCGCGCCGTGATGGGTCCATGAAGCGCCATGCCGTGCCAACCCGCTCCGCTCCCGCTCGCGCGTACGGCCGTCTGGCCGCCGCGCACGATGCGCGCGCGCGGTGGCAGCTCAACGGAGCGTTCTTTCTGGTCTTTGCCGGGGGTGGGGCGTTCCAGCAGTTCGTCGGGCCGTACCTACTGGCGACCTACCGCCTCGGTATCGTCACGGGCGGCGTCGTCCTGGCCACGATCTACCTCGCGGCCTTTGTGTGCCTGACCTTCACGACCTATAGCCTGGCCGTCCTGGGCGACCGTCTGGCGCTTGTCCTGGGAACGGCGGCGTATGGGGTGTTCGGCATCGTGGCCGTGCTGACGGGCAACGTCGCGGCGCTGGTCTGCGCGGCGGCGCTGTGGGGCTGGGGCGCGAGCGTCTTGTGGACCGCCGGCGCGGCGATGACCCTGGACGCGGCGGGCTCCGGCCGCTATGGGCGTGCGGCGGGGCTGCTCTACACCTGTGTCTTCGTCGGTCAAGCCCTGGGCGTCCTTTTGTTAGGGACGCTGGACGGCCTCGCGGGGGCGCGCGCCATGGCGGTTTGCGCGGCAGGCGTAACCCTGTTGGGTACGCTGGTCGCACTCAGCCTCCCGCGCCGCTGTCCCCGCCCGCGCGCGCGTCCACGGCTGCTCAATCCGCTCGCCGTGTTCGCGACCCCGAGGACGCGCCTGGCGGCGCTTATCCTCCTCCTGTCATCCTCCGGCTACGGCCTCCTCTTGGGGGTGTTCGGACACATCGTGGGCGCACTTTATGGTCTGGCGACCGTAGGTTGGATCACAACAAGCTTCTACGTGGCGCGGATTCCGGCTGGCAGCGCTGGGGGGCGGTTGATCGACCGGATGGGATGCCGCCCGGTCTTGCGTGCGGCTTTTCTGGCATCGGCGATTGCCTTGCTCCTCGCCGCGCTCTTGCGCCACCCCGCGATCTTCGTGGTGTGCGCCGCCGTGCTGGGCGTGCAGGCGGCAATTGTCCCGGTGGGGCTAACCAGTTGGGTCGGCGACCGTGCCGCGGTCGGGGATCGCCCGTCGACCTATGCCGCGATCCAGTTGTGGTCCAACATGGGCACGGGGCTGGCCATTCTGGGCGGCTCTACGCTCCTCTCCGCGTTGGGCGGCTGGCAGGAAGGTTTTGTCCTCTTCGCCGCGATTTTCCTCGTTTGCACAGCCTGCGCGAACCGGCTCACGTAGCGTCCTGATCTGGCTTGTATTTTGGGGGTGTCGGTTCCATGACGGTGGTGAGAACGTTGTCCTGGCTGCAACGACGTCGCCCGGCGGCATCTGCCCCTGCATGAGCCGCACAACCGCGATATACGACCTGCCCTCCACGCTGTCCAAATACCTGAACCTGGGGCTGACTTGGCGCCCCGGATAGCCGCATTGACCTCTCCCGTCAACAAACGGCGTCCTTCTTCGTACTGTGGCGAACCACCTATAACCTGCTCCCAGGCTTCGATGCCGGCGACCCCCTCCATGTCACATAACAACAGCACACGCATCCAACGTCCCGACCCGCCTGTCCCATCGCCGTGTCCGGTCGCCGTTGCGCTGCGTCGGCCGCTCGTCGCTGCGCTCGTACCGCCCGGCCCCGCTCTGCGCGCTCACCTCCGCCTCGATCAACCCCTGGATCAGCCAGCGCACCCCCTCCTGCGGGACATCCGCCTCCGGGTCCTCGCCCTTGCGCACGACGGCAACACGAGCCATCCTATCCGTAGCCATCGTGTGCTCCTTTCTAACGGCCCTTCCAATTCGTTGGAAAGCACACGGCGGCTGCTCCTGTCAACCGCGTTGTTGATAACGTCCTTTTCGACTCGATTCGACGTTCCAACAACCCTGACTTCTACACTATCTCCTGGGACTATATCCGTCCTACCTGTGTTGGCACAATGCGTGACCCATCCCGACGTTGCTCCGCGCAAATAGGTCATGCATGTCCATGCGACGCGTTGCATGAACATCCATCGCCGGAAGCAGTCACGGCCCCACCCCTCTCGCTCAGGAGCCGACCCGCCGCTGGCACGACGTTGACTGCAGCACGCCTCGCATGCCGGTGGCCGCCACGACACGCTGACCCGCTTACGGTACGCTTTCCCAACAGGTCATGTAATAGTTGCGCCGCCCCCTTTCGACACGCCTTTGAGGTACTTCGGCGAAAGGCTTTCATGCCTGAGTCCAGGATTCGCAGGGCACTTCCGCTAACGTCGCGGTCCGCTTCGACGTGCCTGCTGCCCTCTCCGCATGACAGGTGGTCGATACAGGGGACGCATGATGCGGGTCCACGGGAATCGTTGACGATCGTGGCGCAATGGATAGTTATGCAGCAGCGTCGCAACCGCGTAGGCGGCCCATCGATGGTACTCAGTCTATTTTCGGGCAGGCGTTAGCATGTCTGCATGCGTGATAGGCGCCGATAGCTCACGCCTAACAGCCTATCCGGAAAGTAGATGGGCATGGCGCAGTTTGCGATAGATGATGAGGACGGCGGCAAGTTGCACCAAAGCGAGGTAGTTATCCGCCTGCTTCTCCCAGCGGATGAGCAGGCGGCGGAAGCGGTTGAACCAGGCATGGGCGACCTCGACGACCCAGCGCCGGGGTGGATAGCGGGCGGGGTCACCGGGCGCGGGCAAGGGCTGGACGGCGCTGGCCTTGGGCGGGATGTGCGGGACATAGCCGTGCGCACGGGCGCTGTCGCGGCAGGCGTCGTAGTCGTAGCCCCGATCGAGGCACAACTGGGGGCGCTCCGCATCAGGGGCATCCGCGGGCACGGCGGGGACCTCGATCATGAGCGCATCGAGCAAGGCGTCGAGTTTCTTCATGTCGGTGCGATTGGCCCCGGACACGATGCAGGCCACGGGCACGCCCTTGCCCTCGGTCAGCAGATGGCGCTTGGTGCCACATTTCCCCCGGTCGGTGGGGTTGCTGCCCGTGCATTCGGCTTCTCCAGGCCCCCTTTTTTACCGAGCGGCGCTTTGATCAAGCAGCCGTCGGCGGATTGCCAGTGGAGATCGAGGCCCACGAACGCGTCGTAGTCTTCCAAGAGAAGGGTCCAGGCCCGGGCGAACGCCCCCGTCTGTACCCATTCTTGGAAGCGATCATGCACGGTCGATGTGGGCCCGAACGCGCGGGGCACGGCGCTCCACTGGGCGCCGGTGCGCAGCACCCAGATCACGCCATCGAAGAGGGGACGGTCGTGCGTGCGGGGCCGGCCCGGTTTCTTGCGCGGCTTGACGACCACCAGCAGGGGCGCGAGGCGCGCCCACAGCGCGTCATCCGCACGCCAAATCGTGGGATCATCTTTGGGCGCAGCAGAGGGCATAGGGTTAGTAGGAGGCGCAGCAGAGGGCGTAGGGTTAGTAGGAGGCGCAGCAGAGGGCGTAGGGTTAGTAGGAAGGGAGGCCATGGGCAGGAGTCTTTCAGGTGCAGGAGTGCGGTAGACGTCGTGAGGGCCACGACGTCTACCTCTACTTTACCATAACTACCACTTTTCGGATAGGCTGTAAGGCTACTCTCGTCGTACAGCGAACACTTCTCGCGGCAACCCCTCTGAAACGAATGCCGTGTCAGCTAACGCGTTGGCTCTCGCGTTTCATTAGTCACAGTGAGCGCTCCCCGCAACGGCCGCTCGTCTGCCCGGGAAACGCCGCTGGGGGCGAGTACATGGTGTACCCGCCCCCAGCGGCGTTGTGCGATCTTATGCCCATGCGGCCGTGCGTCGTCCCTTGCGCGGCAGCGAGAGCAACGATTTAGGCTATACCGTCCCCGTGCCGCCGAGGCTGGCATAGACGAGTTGGGCGGCGGCCAGCAGCGCCTGCGCCGTGGCCGTGGCGATGTGCTTGCCCGCCTGCGCCCGCACCAGGGCGGCGAAGCTGTGCAGGTCGGCGAGCGCCTGGGCCGTGGCGCCGGCTTTGATGTCCTGCTGCACCGCGTTGAACTGACGCGTCAGGGCGGTGGCCTGACCGCCGTTGTCGATGCCGCCGCTCGAGAGCGCCGCGCTGATGACCTGGGCCATCGTCTGGTAGGTGGCGGTGTCGCTGATGTTGGCCGTCACCGTGCCGCTGAAGCCTGCGTCGGTCGTGATATAGATCGCGCCGGAGCTATCGGTCACCGTCGCCGGGAAGCTGTAGCGGTGGACGCTATCGTAGGCTATCTCCACGCCCGCGTCGGGCAGGCTGACCGTCTGGCCGTCGAGGGTGGCCTGGCGCCGGACGCCGCTCGGCAAGCCCTGCTCGTCGAGCGAGAGCAACGGGTCGACGGTCAGCGTGCCGCCTGCGTAGGTGATCGCGTAGTTGGGGTCCACGGCGTCTCGGCAGGTGATCGCGCCCGCGTAGACGCCGGGCGGGGTCGTGGCCGAGGCGGCGGCGCCGTTGACCGTCGCGCCGCAGGTGGGGGCGCTGTTGGGGGCGGTTGCCAACGTGGTCGCCGACTCTCCATTGACGAAGCCGCTGCCCGTCCAGGTGACGCTTGGTACAGTCCCGTAGGGCGTGGTCTTGTCATCGGCCGTGATCGTCAGCGGCGTCGGCTTGATGGTGAGGGCGCCCGTCATGTAGGTGATGCTATAGTTGGCCGCGCTCCCACCCCCGCAGGTGATCGGATAGGTTCCGGCCGTGGTATGGCTGCTCACGGGAACGTTGTTGCTGTCCACGGCACCGCAGGTGAGGCCGTGGACCACGTCGCCGCTCTCGCCGTTGACCAGGCCGCGGTCACTGGCCGTGAACGTCGGGACCGCGCCGCCGTAGGTCATGCTCTTGTCGTTCGCCGTGACGGTCAGTGGCGCCTGGGTGATCGTCAGCGTCCCCGCGGCCTTGGTGATCGCGTAGTTGCCGAGCGCGCCCGACGGGTCGGCGAGCGTCGGCGCGATGGCATAGCTGCCTGCCGGCGTGGTTGCCGTGGCCGTGCTGCCATAGCTCGCCGTGATGGCGTCGTTGTTCTTGAGGCCGCTGAGCGTCCCGGTGAAGGGCGGGTTGGCGGCGCCATAGGGCCGCGCGGCGTCGTTGGCCGTGACCGTGAGCGGCGCCTGGGCGATGGTGAGCGTGCCGCTGATCAGGGCGACCGCGTAATTGCCGAGCCTCCCATCAGGATCCGAGAGCGTCGGCGTGATGGCGTAGCTGCCCACCGGGGTCGTCGCCGTGGCCGTGCTGCCGTAGGTCGCGGTGATGGTGTCGCCGTTCTGCACGCCCGTAAGCGTGCCGGTGAAGGGCGGGTTGGGGTCGCCATAGGGCCGCACGGCGCCGTTGGCCGTGACCGTCAGTGGCGCCGGCTGGATGGTGACGGTGAAGGTGACGGGATCGGAGGTGTCGACGCCACCGTAGGCCGTGCCGCCGTCGTCGTGGGCCGTCGCGGTCACGACGGTCGTGCCCGACACGCCGGGGGCGGGCGTGAACATAAGCGTGCCGACTTTGCTGACCGCGTCATAGGCGATGCGCGGCTGGACGCTGAACAGCGCGAGGTTGTCGGCCGTCACCAGGAAGTTCACATGCTGGTTGTAATCGTAGGAGGTCCCGGGGGCGTTGGGGTTGACCTCGGTGGCCCACGGCTCACTGAACGGACCGGAGCCCGCGCTCACGACCGGGCTCCCGCCTGGGGTGAAGCTCGGCGCCTGGTTCGGGGGCAGGATGATCACGGTGACGAGCTGCGTCGCGCACGCGCTGCCCGGGAAGCCGTTGTCGCAGATCTGGAAGCCGAAGGCGTCGTAGCCGAAGTAGCCGCCGTTGTGGCCCGAGCCGTGGTTGGGCGTGTAGTACACCAGGCCTTGGACAGGGTCGTAGGCCACGGCGCCGGCTTTGGGCTCGTCTCCGGGGACGGTCACCAGCAACGTGGCGGGCAGCAGCGGCGGCCCGCCCCAGGCGGTGTCGGCGGCGTCGTTAATCCCCAGGTACCCGATAGGGAACGCCTGCGTCACGCCCTCGTGGACGTAGACGGTCCGGTCGTAGGTGGCGATGTGCGGCGGGTCGTTCACCGGGGTGATGATCAGGGTGAAGGTCTTGGTGACGGTGGGGTGATAGCCGCCTGGGAGGAACGCGTCGTTATCGGTGAGCGTCACGCGCACCGTCGTGCGGCCGTTGGCGTTGGGGGCCGGCGTGAAGGAGAGCGCGCCGTCGGAGCTGACCACGGGCTGTCCGCCCGCGGTGAACAACTCCGGGTGATCCGCCGCGGCGGCGAAGCTGAGGCCTGCCGTCGAGTCGGGGCCGGCGCCGCCGATGCCCGTCGCCCACGCTTTGCTGTAGTGACCGGAGTCCTCGGCGACCGTCACGTCGTTCGGCGTGAAGCTCGGCCGCGGGCTGACGGCGATCGTGAAGGTCTGGGGCGCGGAGGTATCGTGGCCGCCGTCGGCCGTGCCGCCGTTGTCGTGGGCCATCACGGTCACGGTGGCGGCGCCGTAGGCGTCGGGGGCCAGGGTGAAGGAGAGCGTGCCGTCGGGGGCGACCGTGGGCTGGCCATCGGCGGTAAACAGCCCCGTGTTGTCGGCCGTCGCGCTGAAGCTGACCGTCTGGCCGGCCTCGCTCGGCGCGCCGGGGGCGATGCCCGTGGCCCACGCGGCGCTGTAGGCGCCCGCATTCTTGTCGACGGTCACGTCCGGGCCAGGGGTGAAGGCCGGCGGCACGTTGCGCACGACCAGGCGCGCCACCTCGTTGTAGCCCTGCGCGTCCTTGTAGTCGATGGTATCGCTCGTGGTCGCCACGAAGTTGCTCTCGTAGGAGTCGAGCGTGAAGGTGGAGCCGTCGCGGTTGGCCGTCCACTTCTGGCCCTGCCCGTTCAGGTAGTCGAGGCCCAGGGTCAGCGAGATCGCGCCGGTGGCGGTGTCGGTGTCCACGAACCAGCCGTCATCGGTCAGGTACGCCTGATGGGTCGCGCCGTTCCAGCCCTTGTAGGTGATAGTGCCCGCGGGCGCCTGGGCGCCGTTCTGCGGCCCGGCGACGAAGGCCACGCCCGCGGACGCGGGGGTGGGCAGCGGGTCAGGTAGCGGCCCCGCGTTGGGGTCCGGGTCGAACTCGGGCAGGGTGTCGGCCGTGAAGAGGGTGAACAACTCCTGCTGGCCGGCGCCGGATTTTTCGTCGAGCAGCGCCTTGAGGTCGGTCGGCTGCTGCGCTGCGGTGACGGCCGCCCGCAGCTGGCCGGGAAGCTTGGCGGCGTTGGCGACGTCGATGGAGTGCAGGACCAGCGTCACGGCGCCGTCGATGACGATCCCGACCGGGCCGCCGAGCGCAAACCCACCGAGGGCGCCAACCGTCTCTTCGACATCGAAGAAGACGAAGGGAAAGAGCCTGGAGAGGAGTTTTGCCGCGCCGAGAGCGCCGGTGCGACCGATGTATCCGGCGATCGTGCCGCCAGCGAGACCCGCCCCGTACGCGGACAGGACGGCCAGATGGGCGGCCGTGCCGGCGGTGACCGCGACGAAATGGCTATCCTGCAGCTCCGGGAACGCGTCGTAGAGGCCGTACGCCTCGAACTCCTTGAGCGTGGGCGGCTGGGCGGCGCCGAACAGGCCCAACAGGGCGCCCGCCGTCTGGCTTAGGCACGCGTCCGGGGCACGATACGTGAACGGCGCCGGCGGCCGGAAGGCGCACGGGTCGAGGAGCCATCGCTGATACTCGGCTTGCGCGTCCTCCGTGGCCGCGAGGATCCGCGTATGCGCCTCGTCACTGAAGGCGTCGTACACCTTCTGCTCCAGCGCCGTCCGCGCACTCGGGTCTTCGTCGATGATGCCAAGGAGGCGGTTGAAGAGCGCGGCGCGCAGCGCGTCGCGCCCCCAGGTCAGCAGGCGCTGCCGGGTGAGCGGGGTGTCGGCCAGGTCGTACGCCGCCAGGGTGTCCTGGACTGCCTCCTCCTGCAGCGCGTCGGCGTCGCCGCTCAGGAGGAGGGTGCAATCCTGGATGATGCGCGCGCGCGAGACGTCGTACGGGCAGTGGTAGCTCTGCGCGGGGGCGCCGCCCACGCAGTCGCTAGCGATCGGCGCGTCTGGCGGGAGATCCTGGCAGCCGCTGACCGCCAGCGTGGAGCCGTCCGAGTACGTGTTATCCGTCGGCACGCAGGTGGAGGTGAGGTCGGCCAGGGCATAGCGCGTCTGGCCGTCGACCGTCAAGGCATAGGCCCGGCAACCACCGTACGAGCCGACCGGCAGGCCCAGGACCGACCCCGCGTCGATGCTGATCGTCTGTGGCGGGGTGGTGAGAGGGAGGGCAGTGAGCGTGAGCGGGGCGGGGGCCTGCGAGAAGTCGCCGCTGATGACGAAGTCGGGCATGATCGGGGTTAGCGTGTAGGCCACGGTGGTCGCGGTCGTCGTGCCCGTCGTGCCGGCAACAGTCGTCGTGCCGGCAACAGTCGTCGTGGGTTGGGCGTAGGCGGGGCGCGGCGCCGGTCCCACGGCCGCGAGGAGCGTCACCAGGAGCGCGAGCGCGGCGACGAGCGCCGTCGGGCGCAGGCGGATGCGGACACGCGGGCCGGCCGGGCGACGGGGCCCGGCGCTATCGCGCGAGGGATGGGATTGCGGATGCATGATGTGGTCCTCCAACTGATCGTTCTGGTCGTCCTGGTCATTATGTCCATCGTAGGGCGCGGCGTGGTTGGCGTCTATGTACAGGCGTATACTGGTTTGTATACAGAGTAGATTTATAGACCGGTTAGCGGGGATGCCCGCCTTCTCGCACGAGAGGGACGCGAGGGACAAGAGTGATCCAGGGAGCAGGCTAGCGCGTATGACGCACGGGGAGGAGAACGAGTCTATGGTTGAGATTGATCACCTCACCTTCGGCGCGCGGCTCAGGGGCTATCGTATGGCGCGTCGCCTGACGCAAGAAAGGTTGGCCTCACGCGCCGGCTTCAGCCGCATCTACATTGCCCTGCTTGAAGGCGGTAAGCGCACGCCGCCACCGGAGACCGTCGGGCTGCTCGCGGGGGCATTGGAGTTGGGCGACGCCGACCACGCCGCGCTGGCGGAGGCGGTCGCCTGCCTCACCTCTCCCTACGCCCCGCCGGACGCGCCGGCGCCCCCACCGCTTCGGCTCCCGCCGACGCCATTGGTGGGACGGGAGCGTGACGTCGCCGCGGTATGTGCGCTGTTGGGGCGCGGCGAGGCGCGCCTGCTAACCGTGGTCGGTCCGGGTGGGGTCGGCAAGACGCGTCTGGCGTTAGAGGCCGCCGGCCTGCATGCTCCATGCGCCGATGGCGTCACGGTCGTTTCCCTTGCCCCGCTGCGCGACCCAACCCTCGTGCTGCCGACCATCGCTCAAGCGCTGGGCCTGCGCGACCGTGGCGCCCGCTCGGCGCGGCAGGATCTGGAGGCGTATCTACGCGCGCGCTGCTGTTGGTGCTCGACAATTGCGAGCAAGTGCTGGAGGCGGCACCCGCGCTGGCGGAGTTGCTGGCGGCGTGTCCACGCGTGCGCGTCCTGGCCACGAGCCGGGTGGCCCTACGGGTGCGCGGGGAACAGGTGTACCCGCTACGCCCCCTGGCGGTACCAGACGCGACGCGGTGGTCCGATCCCGCGACGCTGGCCCGGGTTCCGGCGGTCGCGTTGTTCATGCAGCGCGCCCAGGCCGTGCGACCCGACCTCACGCTGACGGCTGACAACGCGGAGGCTGTCGCGGCCATCTGCGCGCGGTTGGACGGTCTGCCGCTGGCGCTGGAGTTGGCTGCCGCACGGGTCACGATGTTTACACCCGCCGCGTTGCTGGCGTGGTTGGAGGGGCGGGCGCGTTTTGAGGTGCTGACGAACGGTGCGCGCGACCTCCCGAAGCGCCAGCGGACGCTGCGGGACACGCTGGCCTGGAGCTACACCCTGCTCGCGCCGGGGGAGCAGATGCTGTACCGGTGGCTGGCCGTGTGCGTGGGCGGCTGTACGATGGAGGCCGCCGAAACGGTTGGTGCGGTCACCGCGCCGAATTTCGTCGACGGATTGGGCGCGCTCATAGACCATAGTCTGGTGCGGCTGGCGGACGAGGAGTCGGGGCAGCCCGAAGGGCCGGCAGAGCGCAAGGAGCCCCGGCTGGTGATGCTCGAAACAGTCCGCGCGTACGGTCTGACCTGTCTGGAGGCGAGCGGAGAGGAGGATGACGCGCGACGGGCGCACGCCTCCTACTACCTGGCGCTGGCGGAAGAGGCAGCATGGGGGCTACGTGGTCCACGGCAAGAGCGCTGGTTCGCGCGGCTGGACCAGGAGCACGGCAACATGCGCGCGGCTCTGGACTGGGCGCTCTCGCCTGGAGGAAGGGACAACGACGGCGAGCTTGCGTTGCGCCTGGCCACGGCGCTCGGCTGGTACTGGTGGGCGCGCACCTACTTCGACGAGGACGCGCGCTTACTCGAAGTCGCGCTCGACACGGGCCACGCCGCGCCGGCCGAGCGGCGCGTCTGGACCCTCTTCATGGCGAGCCGCCTGGCGGTGGGGCGAGGAGACACCGCGCACGGCATCGTGCGCGGCGAGGCGGCGGTAGCGCTGGCGCGGGAGTTAGGGGACCGCCGCGCCCTGAGCGGTTCCGTTGGGACGTGCTGAGGTGCGGTATGCTGTGGCCTGATGATGGGACAGAAGGGAGAGCAGCATGCGGTGTCAGCGGTGCGAGGGTAGCCACTTCACAAAGGCCGGGCGCGATCGGGCCGGCCGGCAGATCTCCCAGTGCGAGGCGTGCGGCCGCCGTCAAACGGACCGCTCCACCTCGGCCTTCCGCGGCTATCGCTTCCCCGACGACATCATCGCCCTCGCCGTGCGCTGGTATCTCCGGTTCCGGTTGCCCTATACGGACATTGTAGAGCTGTTGGCCGAACGCGGCGTGCATGTGGACGCCTCGAGCGTCTACGACTGGGTGCAGCATTTCACCCCGCTCTATAAGGACGCGGCGCGCCCGCATCGTCACCGGGTCGGCACCCGTTGGGCGGTCGATGAGACCTATATCAGGATGGCCGGGCGGTGGGTCTACGCCTATCGGGCCATCGACGAGCACGGCCAAGTGATCGATGTCTACCTGAGCGCCACGCGCGATACGGCAGCGGCGACCGCCTTCTTCGCGCAAGCGATCGCGCGGAGCGACGTGCGGCCCCGCCTCGTCACGACGGACAAGGCGGCGGCCTACCCGCCCGCGCTCCGGGCGGTCGTGCCGGAGGCGGAGCATATCACGGGTAAGATGGAGCAACAGGCCATCGAGCGCGACCACCAGCATCTCAAAGGGCGCACACGGAGCATGCGCGGCTTCCAGCGGCTCGGCTGCGCCCAGGTGGTCTGCGACGGCCATGGCTTCATGCGCAACCTGCGCGACGGCTTCTATCGCTTAGGCGAGCCCTCTGGCGACCCACGCCTCCCGCAGGCTCCCCGTCTCGTTCGCGCCTGGGACGACCTCACGCAGACGCTTGCCGCGGCATAGCTATCCCCGTCAACTGCCTACGACGACGCCCTCGGATCAGCACGAAACTTCTGACCTCAGCACGACCCAACGACACCGGCCGTCAGTATCCTACTCGTCGCCGGTGCCGATCCGAACTTAGAAGGTGATGAAGGAGACTCACCTCTCCGATGGAGCGTTGAACATGACGATCTCCAAATGGCGGCAATGCTTCTGCGCTGCGGGGCTGGCAAGACAATCGACAGTCTCGGTGGGTTCGAGGGGCTGACGGCGCTCGGTCGCGCGGTCAAACGGCTGAACGTCCCTATGGTGCAGCTTCTACTCGATGCCGGTGCCGATCCTGAAGCTCTCGACGCCAACGACCGAACCGCACGCGACTACTTGCCCCCTCGCGAGAACGTGGATCCGCAAGCCTGGGATGCGGTGCTGGCGCTGCTTGATCGGTAAGCGTGAAAAAAGCTCCAAGGCCGCAGCTTAGTGCTCTTCGTGCAAGCAAGGCATAGGACAACGACAAGGTGTAGTCGCTGCGCAGCATTAGGCGGCGTCAGATGGTGAATGAGCCAGATATGTGTAACAGCAAGGGGATCTCAGGGCGGGAGCCGGCGGAACATCCTGCCTAGACTTGCTCAGTGCATTGGTTGAGCAGATGTTTGAGAACGTGAAATAGCGCTTTATTAGCAGCAGCACGATACGTGCAATCGGCGCATGTCTTATGTCGGTTCGCTGTCAGACTCAAGCGTGTCGGGCAGGACAACACCACCCAATCTGGCCCGCTGACGATCGACGACGTTGTGGTGGCCGCAATTTGTACAGATAACAACGAACGAGCGGCGCAGGTCGTGCGGCGAGACGTGCGGCACGCCGGCCTGCATAGCGCGCTTCTGGAGCATATTGTAGACGGCGATGGAGCTGAGGCCGTCGCCGTGGACCTCGCCAACCTGCGAGACCGGGAGGAAGAGCTTGCCGGGGCGGTCGCCGCAGCGGACGAGCCAGGCGGCGATGGCCGCCCCGGCGGTCGCCGTCAGGGGGACCAGACGCTCCTTATCGCCCTTGCCGTGCCGGATGCGCAGCGTGGGCGGGTCCGCCGTCAGGATGTCGCGCCACTCGTCATGCGTGAACATGTAGACCGGGATAGCGCGTAGTGCTCCTGTGTAGCCTCAGACACGAGTAGTCAGGGTCTGTGAAAAGTCAGGCAGAGCGGGTCCTGGGAACTCTGGGTACAAGGAAGCGGAGGGCTGTGGTGGGGCGGGAGCGGAGATGCTGACGGAAGGCGGCGATTTCGTCAGTGCCGGTGCGGCGGATGAGGGTGAGGACGAGATTGCGGCAAGCGGCCATGATCTGGGGAGCCGGACCACTGCGCAGGCGGGAGCGATCCTCGCCAAACGTCATATCGCGCAGCCAGTGGCGGCTCTCACCACGGTTCCTTGTGGTTGTACCGCAAAATGACCCTGTAGTGAGGGATAGCGGTACCCTTGACGTTCGCCGATAAATCCGGTAATGTAAGCCAACAACCGCACCAGGTAGAGATGGGAGGAGGTGGCCCGGGCGCGAAATCTACGCAGGTAGATGACGGACAGTGAGGATTAATCCTGGATTCATTCAATTGGTAGTACAGTTGAGCAGCAGCGTGCGAGAGTGGTCGCGCGCATAGTTGAATAGGAGGCACAAGAGTGACAAAGTCTATCATGCGGCGCGCGATCGCCGCGACCGCGGTCGCTGGGCTCGTCGCGACCGGTAGCTTGGCCGGGGCCGGCCATCAGACGGCCAAGGCCGCTGGCCGCTCCGCCGCAACCCTGCCGGTGACCATCCTGGGCCAATGGGGCAGCGCGGAGAAGACGGACTTCCAGGCGATCTTGAGCTACTGCGCCAGTACCTACCATACCAAGACGACCTACATACAGTCCGCGTCCAACCTGAACGCTCAACTGGCGACGATGGTACAGGGTGGCAACCCGCCGGACATCGCGACGCTCTCCACCCCCAGCGCGATCGCGCAATACGTGGCGGGCGGCGCCCTCCAGCCGCTGACATTCCTCAGCACGGCGAAGCTCAAGAGCCAATACTCGCCGTTCTGGCTCAATCTAGGTACGACCAACGGCAAGCTGTACTCCATCTATATGAAGGCGGACGTGAAGTCGCTGGTCTGGTACTCGCCCACGAAGTTCCAGCAGGGGCATTACGAGGTCCCGCAGACGTGGAACCAGCTCATTGCGCTCTCGCAGAAAATGGTCAAGCAAGGCAAACAGCCCTGGGCGGTCGGCGTGGACGCCGGCTGGCCCCTGACCGACTTCCTCGAGAACATCTACCTGCAGTCGGCCGGCCCCGAGATGTACAACAAGTGGATCGCGGGGACGGTCAAGTGGACCGATCCCTCTGTCAAGAATGCTTTCCGGCTGTGGGACCAGATCATCGCCAACAACAGCATGATCGCCGGTGGGCGCGCGCGCGCGCTCGGTCAGAAGTGGGACCAGGGCGCCGTCCAGATGGTGACCGACCCCAAGGCCGAGTTCTTCCAGGAGGCGTCCTTCGTCGGCGCGGGCCTGCGTGGTGACCTGCCAAGCGATACAGAGGGGAAGGACTACAGCGCGTTCGCTTTCCCGTTCATCAAGACCTATAGCACGACGCCGGTCGAGGTTGGCCCCAACGGAATGGTGATGTTCAAGAGCACCCCTGGCTCCCGAGCGCTGATGACCTGCATGACCGATCCGAACGCGCTCGCACAGTGGGCCAAGCTCGGCGGCTACATCTCGCCGAACAGCGCCGTCGCGTCGAGCGCGTACCCGGACGCCCTGACCCGCTTCGAGGCCACCATGTTGACCAACGCCGGCAAACGCAATCTCGTGGTGGGGGACGCCTCCGACCTGATGCCGGTGTCGTTCGGCAGCGGCTACGAGTTCACCGCGCTCTCGAAGTACTTCGCGAACCCCAGCATGAACCTGGATTCCTTCTTGCAGGACATGCAGACGCACGCCGCGCGGGCATACAGTACCGGGCACTAATGTCCTAGCGTCCCTGCATGACACGTAGGCGTCACGCGGGCGCTGGACAGGCCGTCCGGCGCCCGCTTTCTCTGGAGGTTGCGAGTTATGGCTCAAGGACAGCCGCTGATCACACCGCCGACCGGCAGTTCCACCACGGCTGTGCCCGGCACGACCGCGGTCCTACCTCACCGAGGATTCCGACCGTCTCGATTTATCAGCACCCTGCTCTTCGTGGGACCGGCGCTCATCTTGATCGGCGCCTTCATGGTCTACCCGACGCTCCGGACCATCGACCTCAGCTTCTACACACAGAACGGCATCGGGTACAACACGCCGCTCAAATTCGTCGGCCTGGACAACTATACGTTCATGGCCCAGGACGACAGTATGCGCACGGCCATCGTCAACAACCTCCTCTGGCTGGTGATCGTGACCCCGGTTACGGTCGTCCTGGGCGTGGTCTTCGCGGTGTTGTTCGACCGCGTGCGCTACGAAGCGGTCGCCAAGGCCATCGTGTTTATCCCGATGGCCATCTCCGCCACCGCCGCGGGGGTGATCTGGCGGCTGATGTACGCCGACGACCCCCACACGGGCACCATCAATGCGATCTTGGCGCGCATCCTCCCGCACTTCCAGGGCATATCGTTCCTGGGGCAGACCGGCTTCGTGAATTTCGCGTTGATGGGCGCCCAGGTGTGGGCCTCGCTGGGGTTGGCCATGGTCATTCTCTCTGCGGCGCTCAAGTCCATTCCGAAGGACATGACGGAGGCCGCCCGGATGGACGGCGCGACCGAGTTGCAGGTCTTCAGGCGCATCACCGTGCCGCTGCTGTGGCCCACCATCACCGTGATCGCGACGCTGACCATGATCGGCGTCATGAAGATCTTTGACATCATCTGGACGATGACGAGCGAAGGTCCGGCGGGTGCGAGCGCGGTGCTGGGCACGCGCATGTACGTGCAGTCTTTTCAGAACGCCGACTACGGCTATGGCAGCGCCATCGCGGTGGTGCTGCTCATCGCGGTGATCCCCGTGATGGCGCTTAACATCCGCCGGTTCAGTGCCGCGGGACCGCGGTAGCCAGGAGTCAGAGTAATGAGCATCACAACGATTCCCGGCAACCGCGTGCGGGTCCAGCCGCGGGAGAGCATCGTCGGTCGGCGACCGCACTGGTATACCCGTACTCCACTGCACGCCGTCATCATCGTGATCGGAGCCATCTGGCTGCTGCCGACGCTCACGCTGCTGTTCACCTCCGTGCGCAGCATTCAGGACATCAATACCTCGATCTGGTGGACGCTGCTGTGGACGCCGCACCAGTTCACACTGCAGAACTACGACACCGTGTTGCACACAGCGGGGACCGTCAGCATGGGCCAGGCGTTCCTGAACAGCCTGATCATCACGCTGCCGGCCACCATCTTCCCGGTCCTGTTTGGGGCGGGGGCTGCGTATGCCTTCGCCTGGCTGCGCTTCCCGCTGCGCAACACCATCTTCCTCCTGCTCGTCGGGCTGCAGGTGATCCCGCTGCAGATGCTGCTCATTCCGCTGCTGAAGATATTCACTCAAGGGCACATCACGGGGACCTACCCGGCGCTGTGGATCGCACACACAGCCTTTGGCCTGCCGTTCACCGTCTATATCCTGCGCAACTTCATGTCGGGCATCCCCTACGAGTTGCTGGAATCGGGGCGCATCGACGGCGCGGGTGACGTGCGCATCTTCACGCGCATCATCCTGCCGCTGACGACCCCCGCCATCGCGGCCGTGACCATCTTCCAATTCATGGGGGTCTGGAACGATCTGCTCGTGGCGCTGGTGTTCTCGGGACCGAGCACCGCCCCCATGACCGTGATCATGCTGACGCTGGTCGGGCAATTCGGCAATGGCTGGCACCTGATGACTGCTGCGGCGTTCATCTCGATGATCCTGCCGCTGATCATCTTCTTCTCACTGCAGCGATACTTTGTCACTGGCCTGACCGCGGGCGCGGTGAAAGGGTAGCGACGAGTGTTTAGGGCTCGTCAATGAACAACGGTCGCACTATTTGCGCCCGTTCATGCGTGGATGGGCACAAGGGTGACTACGTTATTCGCTGGCAGACCCTAAGGCTCCCGACTGTTGGCATGAGGCGTTCGATCCAGCATCACAATATCGACCTAAACGCGGTCTGCGATTGGATCGAGGGCAATGCGCTCTTCGAGGGCGAGACCATATCAATAGAGGATGCGGTTGATCAACTGGTTGACAATGGGGTCTACGAGGTGCAAGATTACGCCCGCACCCGCTTGGGAGACGCTTGGGACGAGCTAGCTCGTCGAGCGCAGTGGATGGGTCGTGGCACGTCGATTAAGGTCGTTGGCCAACGGGTAATACCAGATCGAACCCGGGCATGGTTCATTTTGCGCCTGGAAATATGTTGACAGTTCGCGCGAGGCGGATCGGAAATTCGCGCGTAGCAGCCGCCCCAATCGCGCCTGAACTGTCAACACGTATCTGAACCATGCCCGAACCTGGCGGGACAATCCAGGATATAGCTTTTGTCTAGCAGTTTGTCGGAGAGAAGCGGGCTCTCCGTCCCGTCTGTAGTGGTACACTCGTGAGCATGAGTAGAACATTTAAGACCGTGGATTATGAGGCGGCGCGACCTGACTGTCCGCTTGGGCGATTGCCTGCCGCCGGAACGGATGCGTCAGGACTCGGAACACAGACAAGCGCTGACGCGTAGTAGCCCGTCGTGTCCCGGCGTCGATCGTGCCTATGCGGCCTGCAACAGGGCGCACACCTCGCCCCACCGCTCTTGGAAGAGGTGGCGCTGATCGGCTAAGGAGACCGTCTCGTTCAGGTGCTGGCGATAACGGAGATGGTCACGCAATTCGTCGTGGGCGGTGCAGAAGCGGGCCGCCGCCTCAAAGGAGCCGAAGCCGCGCATCGGATAGTAGCGTTGCTTGATGCCACGGTGGTCCTGCTCCATCCGGTTGTTCATGTAGCGGCTAGTAGTCCGTCAGCCATCTTTTTGACAGTTAGTCGTTGCATGGGGCATCCTTTCAACAAGAGTCGTGTGTGGACCCAGGCGAGGAGGATGCGTGGTGAATAAGAAGTATATCGTGACGCTAACCGCCGAGGAGCGGGCCATGCTGGAGGAGATGACCCGCACGGGGAAAGCGGCGGCGCGCAAGATCGCGCATGCGCGCATCTTGCTCAAGGCCGATGTGGCGGAGGGTGGCCCCGGCTGGCCGGACGAGCGGATCGCTGCGGCGCTGGATGTGAGCGCGAGCACGGTGCGGCGCCTCCGCCTGCTCGTCGTGGAGGAGGGGCTCGACCTGGCACTCAATCCGCGCCCCGCGCAGCGGGTGTACCCGACCAAGCTGGATGGGGCGGGCGAGGCGCACTTGATCGCGCTGACCTGTGGCGCACCGCCCGAGGGGCACGCCCGCTGGAGCACGCGCCTCTTGGCCGACCGCTTCGTCGCGCTCGGGCATGTCGAGGCGCTCTCCCACGAGACCGTCCGCCAGACGCTCAAAAAAACGAGTTGCAGCCCTGGCTGAAGGACTGTTGGTGCATTCCGCCGCAGGCGAGCGGGGCCTTCGTGGCCCAGATGGAGGAGGTCCTGGACGTGTACACGTTGCCCGAGGATCCGGCCTATCCGCTGGTCTGCATGGACGAGGCCAGCAAGCAACTCGTCGGCGAGACGCGCACGCCCCTGCCCGTGCGCCCCGGCGACATCGCTCACTACGACTACGAGTATGTCCGCAACGGGGTGGCCAATCTGTGGTTGCGTCAGGACTCAGAATCAGAGGTGGTCGAGAGCGAGTTGGTCGGGTATCCTTTTCCTTTTATGGAGGTATGCTGAGGAGGGGACGATGACCTGCCCGTCTTGCCAGGGGGACGCGACGCAGGAGCTGGAACGCGTGACGGCGATGGGGTAGCGCATCTTCCGCTGTCGTCCCTGCCGGCGCACGTTCAACGAACGCACGGGCACGCCCTTCAACCATCTGCAGGTGCCCACTGATATTGCCCTGCTCGTCGTCCTCTGGCGCTTGCGCGACAAACTCAGCCTGCGCGACCTGGCGGAGATGTTTCTGACGCGCGGCTTCACCTTCAGCCACGAGGCGGTGCGGGAGTGGTCTGACGCGCGGCTTCACCTTCAGCCACGAGGCGGTGCGGGAGTGGGAGGCGCGCTTCGCCCCACTGCTCACGGAGCGCCTGCGCGCCAAGCGGCGCGGCAAAGCCGGCAAAAAATGGCATGCGGAT
>JAABUL010001404.1_pt1 | contig 46194 bp, 46 predicted proteins | sample 5559151 | NCBI WGS metagenome assembly JAABUL01 (sample SAMN10711876, study PRJNA513368) | rock metagenome | isolation source: Antarctica rocks | place: Antarctica: Victoria Land, Pudding Butte sud
GTACTAATCGTGATAATGGTGCTGACGGTAGTCAAAGGTGTGCTAGTAGAATAGATTGTACCAGTAGAGAGAGGGACAGTCGGTATTGTAGTTGAGTTCCAGGGAGTGGGAGCACTACTGGTGTCTGTCGAAGGAGTCGAGGTGAAAGTTGCGAGGACAGTGGTTGTGCCTCCAGTAACAGTGACAAAATCGATTTCTTTCTGGTAATTGATGGCTTCCTCGGTCCTAGTCTATAGTAGAGCCGTCAGTACGGAAGCGCGGAGTCACCCTTTAGAGAAGGTCATACTATATATGCTGTAGCAGGTACTGTAACGGTATTGGGAATAATGTGAAGGCACGAGCAAGCGCTAGAAACTCCTGATATTATCGCGGCATTCTGCGGTGTGTTATTACGAGCACTCAAGTCTTTGATAGCCAACGCGGCATCTGTAGGCTGTGGACCCCGTTTGCGTAACTGAACCACTGTAGTAGTGCCATATTCTGTAAATGCAGGAACCGTTATAGTTTGGACTACGGTATCAGTGGTAGTGGCCGTCTCGATCGTGGTACTATTGTTGTTAGTCTCTAATATAAGGGAAAGGGTAAAGATAGAACGAACGTGCGAGAAGTAGTCGATACTTCACTGGTAGTGACATCTTCGATGCCAAGATACATGCTACAGAAGGGGACTGTGTCGCTGGGATACTCGACGAAAGACAGAAGGAAGTCATCGTTCACACAAACATCTCTTTTCTTCGTAACCAAACGTCCATAAGCAGGCCCGCACCATATCAAGAGAAACAGGGCCTGGCACCATGTAGAAAGAGTGAGATGCATGATTGCCCGAGTCTACTGTTTGTTGAGAAAGAAGCAAGTAAAAGAAGAAACGAGACCCTGGATGGGAGGTAGAAGGATAGCAATGACCCATGTCTTTATATGTATCAGAGTGATGGCTTGAATGCCTTGCAGGCCAGCCTTGGAGTAGCATTTTTCAAAGGAATGCATCAAGTCGTGCCCAAGGGGTTTTGTCCGCGGTATGCATGGCATAACCGAGAGACATATGAACCAATATAGCAAAAGACGCTGGAATCGTTTTCCATTTACGAATAATACGCGTTCTATATCTATGATCGTGAAAGTTGCGTTCAGCAGTCAAGGTTTTGAGATTGCTGGAGGTTCTGAAGGAAAGCCTCATGGATGTTGTGATAAAGTTCTGGTGCGTCTTCGAATGATCGACCCTAGCCGAACAGTACATACAGTATTCCGTACTCAAAGAACCGTCCTGCATCCCAACCTCCTCTTGCCTTACAGTATCATTTCTGCACGGAACACTGCGCCTTCTGAAACTTGCTGCAAGCCGCATTCCATGGGCGCCTGTGCATCCTGCCTTGGCTTTGGCCGACGCGATCAAGATACTGAGGTATGTGGAGCCATCCCTCGCTAATGCGCGGTACTCATTCGCCCTTGCAAAGAACCCCGAGACTTCTGGACTTCTCTCCGATGATCCTTACCGAAATCACTACGGTTCAAATGCCCAAAATGTACAAAGGCCAGTCTATCAGCCTGATCCGGAATCACTCCGTCGCGAAAGAGAAGCTCTAGAGGGAATCTGTCATGCCATGTCTGAGTGAGACTCACCCTACTTCGCTAGATGGGACCATTGATGGTAACGGTTTATGCAGTGAGGTCGTTGACATTTTCACAAAATTGCCCCATATGCCAGAAGATGGTAAGAAGGACTCATACGCCCCTCTAGCCGTTCATTTGCTAAGTCGTACAGCAATGCAAAATCGCTCAACGTCGCCCTCACCCCGAAGAAACGAAGAGACCGATCCTGAAATTCAATCTTTGGCAATGACTTACATGACTGTAAGGAGGGGCCGTGTGGGCCAAATCTCTAGTGCGTTAAACAAGGATGAGCGAGATTGGAAAGCAGCTAAAGCAGTAATGGGATAAACCTTGAGTGGAGCCCTACTCTTGCATCATTGGACGACACATACTTGCGCCCTTACCGTGGTGTTGTGAATACAAGCAGAGAGACGCCACTACTGTACTGGTGCCGCTCTGGTATGGTCTTACTGGGTTCGAGGCTACAGACGCATGGTGAGATCAAGCCACACATCATCCTACGCCATCGACGAGCAGAATTAGCTAGTTTCGCAGAAGATGTGGCTAATCAGAGAAGAAGCGAAGAGAGCTATACATGTCTCCGTGCTTGGATGGGCAAGCCACCCCAAGCATCTCCCGCTGATACGGAGTGTCTAAGAAGCCGTCATCATGTTTGTTCCGAGTGCCTGAGGAACGTTTCATAGCAGCAGCACCCTCCCAACCCACCAGAATTACTCATCTTTCCACCTACGCTGCGAATTACCAAAACCTAAATCGGATCCTATATTGCGAGGTTCGCTGGGGTGTTTCCAAGAATACAGCAAATAGCATATTACTCCTGCCATATAGCCTACAAACCAATGTTGCCGGATCAAGATCACGATGGTTCACTCGCTTAATTTATACGCCCTCTCATCCACGAGGATGAGGTGAAGCCGGGCTTCTTAGTGTCCTCCAATCTGGCTGCCTAGCGAAGCCTGGGCACTTGTACTCTAGTCAACGCATTTGCTCGTTAATCCCGTTATCTCGCTCTCAACCAATCAATGCATCAAAAATCCACCTTTAATGATAGTGTCCCTGAAACCTGGGCTTAGACTCTCTTTATTACGGAGTACCTAGATGCCCACTTGTTACCCCTTTGAAGCGCCCTCCCCCCCGGAGTACAAGGCAGACTCCCGTTCTCTTCTACGCTGCGTAGCGACCGAGATAACCACGGGCTCCGACGGCGGTGAGAAGTTCTTGCCATGGGTTGCAGCCCTATCACAAGCAGGTTACACTTGGGTATACCTGCCAAGCCTGAGGCTACTAGGATTCTAGGACGTCAAGCCAAGCGGATCGATTTGGTATATCTTGATGCCCTTGTGAGGTTGTAACGCGGGCGAAAATATATATTCCAAGATACATTCATATTGCACTTTTGTCACCAGCTCCTCTGGATACTCAGAAGCCAATCGCATTATACGCGACTCCCACAACAGATTCTGAGTATCGAGGGAACTGAACACGAATGCCCGCCCCGCAGATGTGAGACGAAGACGAGGCGTCCTAGAACCAAGGTTTGGAGCCAGATTTCTATTTCTTGGGTCGCCTACCTAATGCCTCAACCCCAATTGTTGCACTTGAGTGGCTTCTCAGATTATTGATTATTGTCCTCTAACTAGGTATCGAAGACGCCTAAGCCGTCTCGATGATTCCCGGATAGCGGGAGTTCAAAGCTCTTAAGAGCATGAATCTGACAAGGCGAGGCCTAGGTCTTAGATCAGTGCTTGCGGATGGAGTTACTGCATAGTCGCAAAGCCAGAGGTTGGCGAAAAGCTACGTTACTGTAAGGTGGAGTAGGGGTGTGTATATAACACCATTATACAATTCCTTATCAGTATCCAATAAACCAAAGCAGCTTCTGTAACCAAAAAGGTAATCTAGTGTTGGATCTACCGGCGCGAACATCACGGTTCAAAGACAACGCAATGAACACAAGCATGAATCCCGTGGCGCTACCAAGCTGTTGATATTATATATTGATCGGAGATTCCAGTACTTGTAGCTTTTTCCTTTTGAAAACCCAGAAGAATATAACGGCTGCTTCGCAATAAGAAGCCACCGCCGCGCCTGTCCCGTACTTATCATTGAGTGTGGCAGAACCTCGATTTGCCAAAAGTACTCGGAATAAGAGGTGCAAAAGCCGAGTTTTCGAAGGGAATGGCGCGCTTGATCGGAGCGTGAATAATACAAACTTGTGAACTTCACTACATGTCGGTGCCCACTGCATCAGGAAATCAATTCTTTCAGCGCTGGTAAAAACCGGTACACGTCAGCGCTGGATTTAGCAGATCTGACATTTTCTTCTCCTAGCCAGTGGCGTGCATATTCCATGTCAAGTCATTAAAGCATGATTTTTTCAGTGAATCTCTTTTTCCATTGAGGTTCTCACATTCGCGAAACGTCGCGTTTTCTTATATTCACCTCCGGGATCGCCTTCTTCTGCGCATTTGCTATATTCTCGGTATTCTCCGTTGTATCGTCCGCAGTCGCCAATCCACTATGTCCATCATTACAGCTCTCAAGGGGAGGGAGTTTGTGAAGTAGCATTCTCCACGAGTACTGGAGGGACAATACGAGCGTGAACGGAAGATCACAAACCTTCCGGATGAGGCCGTTTTCCTGCAAATAAAATTTCATTCGCAGTATTCATACTTCGAAAAACATACTTATCCGGCAGTGAACATTGTGCTTCACAGAATGCTGTAAACTTCTTTGCTGGGAATATGTACGGTTTGCCACCAGAAAGGTCGTGTATATACCGTCATGAGTACCCACTCTCTTTAGGAATGCGGACCTCATTAAGAGCTTGAAGTCTACAACTTGTACTCGAACCGATCAAGAAAAATTCTCTTGTTCATCTAGCGTCTATCAGAACCTCCAGGCGGCACGGAAGATTCGAATAGAAGATATAAAGTGACGTAAGGTACGTTGGTTTGTAGGTCTTGATCTTACAGCGCTAAATTCGTGTTAAGCACCAAACATTATGTGCATCTTATATGTCCGATTCTATCGAGGCTGCTCTCATCTAGGTGGCGAGTGATGGTGTCAGACCCCCAATGGAAACTCCACCGCAGAGTGCTCGGCGATCCTTATGGGATCCAAACTGGTAAAGGATGGTCGGTGCGGCCAATGTAAGGATAGGGGCATAGGTCCTCTGTGTCGGATCGGGGAGCTCCCCAGTGGTGAGTGAGGTTTTCCGCTCATGCGGTCGGAATCTGAGCGGACGCAAGTTCGTAGGAGTCGAGGCCAAGTGTGGTGTAGATATCAAGTATGTGGATGCCCGTTCGGTATCTCGTTTGACGATTATGGCCGTCCACATTTCGAGAATTTGAGATAGTGATTCTTATTGGCACGGTCGCGGCGGATCAAGTATAGTAGGTCTTCCGAGTCGCCTTCTCGTATTAAAACGCTATCTCCTTCACCGCCAGATCTCGAGGATTTTTGTGAAGCGGCGTTCCCCAAGGATGCTGGAGAGATCCTCAGCGTGAACGAAATATATTAAAAAAGATCTCCCGGATTAGGTCTTCTTCCTGCAAAAAAGTATTCATTTGCAGTATTCATACTTCAAAAAACGTCCTTATCCGGCAGTGAACAATGTGCTTCACAGAGTCTTGTAAAGTTCATGCTGGGGACAGATTTGGTTCGCCATCAGGAAGATGTGTATATAACGCCATGACTGCCCGCTCTCTTTAGGGATGCAGACCTCATTTGAGAGCTTGAGATGTAGAAGCTGCAATCTTACCCAATCAAATCAAAATCTCCTTTCTATTTCTAGCTTTTTCGAATCTCGAGTCGAATCTTCAGACATCGCCCAAGAATCAAATAGAAGACATAGGTTGAAGTAAGTAATGCTGGAATGTAGATTTGGTTCTCTAGAGCTGACTCTATATCAAGCACCAAACATTATGTGCATCTTATATATCCGTTTCTATCAAGGCTGCTCTCACCTAGCTGGTAGCCAATGGCTGTGTCCGCTCACGACTGGAGATGTCCCCCAAGCTTGCGCGGAGATGGCTGTCGGATCGCGCGTCGTAGTGGAAGATCGCTGCTTTCAATGTTCATATGGCAACAAGCGTTGGTATCAGGTGATGGAAAGCCATCTAGAAAAAATCTCACTCATGCCGTCGGATTTTGAGCGGATAGGGAGTGTCCGTAGACTTAACGGCCAATTGTGGAATAATTATCGAGTATCTGGATATGTATTCGGTATCACGCGTGATACTAATGGTCGTTTAGTATTTGGATTTGGAGATGTTCATAGCGGCCGGGCGAGGAGTGTCTGAAAAGCCGAGACATTGAAATACTTGTCATCACATATCAAGAGAACTTTCATACATAGCTTTACCTAGTCATAAGTCAAAACACAATTCCCATCACCACATGCCCACAAGGCAATAGTTATAAAGCAGCATCCTCTGACGGTGTTGAAACAGAAAACGAAAGTGTGAATGAGAATGGGAAGCCGTCGACAATGTACAAAGAAATCCACAGCAACAGATCAAGTAATGCGGCGAGTCAGCTTTCCTTTATTACTGGGAAACTTGCCTATTTCATACCGAAAGTTCTTTCTCTTTACTAGGTCTTCAACATTATCGAATAATTTGACATCTACAAGTCGTACTCGGACCTGTTTCCTTTTAGCAATCTCAAACCTCTATTACGATTTCTCTCGAGACGCACGCGCAAGAATCAAGTACCTAGAGAAATCGATCGAAGTAAGTCGACTTCCGAACAGTTGGTCTGATTGGATAAAGCTGATACCATCATAAGCAACTTGCATCATGTGCAATTGCAGGCCTCAACTCTTTAGTCGCTGCAACCATCTACAGTTGAATTTAGAACCCTGCGCCGGCAGTAAAAACGGTACCGAGCTATGCTTCATCCCCGTCCATGAGGCGGAATACGACGCCAAAAAGAACGGCTTCCTTGAAACGGATGATTATTGCAATGATTGCACAGAACAGATCAGAAACGCCCTTCATGAAGGGGTTTCAAGGCGGGATATAGGTGCAAGTGAACGTTCAAATCCATCGAGCCGATCGCATTTGGCCAAGCTGTGCGGGTATGAATGGATTGGGGAGACCCGTGTAAAAAATACTCTGGGAGTAGAACAAGTGATAAAGAGATTTCGATTATGGGGTCAAACAGTCACCTGCGAATGGTATTACAGTGGTTATTTCCCCAAAACGATTAACGTAGTGTCGGAAGCGCCAGATTTGGGACAATGACCCTAGCCGGAACGGTCGCTACGACTCAAGTACCTAAGCCTTCTCAGTGGCGTCTCATACTAACACGGCCGGGCGAGGAGTGTCTGCGGAGTTTGAGGGGTTGACGAAGTAGGATCGGGGAGACTTGCCTGTAGTTAATGTACATGCTAATGTATTCTTGATACCTGCCCAAAAAGCTTTTCTTAAGCTCAAGCACATAGAATTTCGAGATAGGAAAACCCTCAGTTATAAAGGCATCCATGCCGATAAGCGACAAAAACTGTACCGTCGTCAAGTCTGACAAGTCTTCTAAACCATATTCACGCATTAAATGCTTCGCCGCACTTGTCGTCGACACTTGCTCTCCACGCGCTTAGTTCGTGCTTCCTTGAGCCCGATTGACACTTGGTAGTATAACATCGTACTCTACTTGTTGCTGGATCACTAAGAATGTTACTCTTCGAACGTAGGCAGGAGAGAGGACTTATCATTAATCAAAGGTCTAGAACGTCTTTGGGAGGAAATTGAAGTCGGCTCGGGCGGTTGTTGTCGTATAATCTGGCCAGCTCAAAAGACCTGATCACGTGAACGTATCTTACCTTACTGGCTATGCTGCGCCGTACTTTCATCCTGTCAAACTTCCCTTTTTCAGGCTCTAGAAGCTAAGGATGGTCTCCAGTCTCTGATTCTTGTAATATGCCCGAGGTTTAAAAACGGGTCTTCTCGTTCCAGTTCAACCACAGGACAATGCATGCTTTGAAGAGGCACTGGGCAGTTTGGTTTAGATTGGCTCGCTGACGGAGTTGCGGAATTGATGATCTTCGGATTTTGTACACACCTTGCTTAGGGGCCGTTCTTCCCTTCCCAAGTTTAGTACCTGATCTGGTGTCCACAGGCTTTTCGTTGGCGAGAGTGGATTGGTGCTGAAACCTTGAAAGCGAGCAAGAAATGATAAGCCAAGGACTTTGTTGACAGATGCTTGCGGCAAAATATATAACGATGACCATTTTAGACGAACAAGTGGGAAGCTCGATTCGGGATTAGTAGAGATAAGTACATAGAGAATATGAAGTTTGAAGCGGAATCCAAAAGACCAGCCGGATGCCATACGAGACGAACAGTCGAGTAGCTTCCAGCACATGTCAGTTACCAACCTGCCTACTGATTTGAATTAGCAGGCAGACCGGCAAACCCCTTCGAGCCCAGTAAGTCCTAACAGTCAACCGCTTTGCAGTGGCCCTTTACATCACGTGATCGGTACAGGACATGTCAATGGTCTAGGTACCTTGGGACTCGAAAACAGTGGGCATATTGAACGATCGACGGCTTTTTCGAGAATACTTAAAAGTCAATTTCGAATTCTTTTACAGTCTGCAACGCGTTCCGTATCGCAATGAATCATTTGCTGGTTGCAGGGCATTCAACCATGGGTCGGATGTACGGCATGAGATCTGTTCGTTCGCCTCCCTACCTCCTTGTTCGTTCCGACTTGGCCACAAAGCTAAGAAAGGGTTCGTAACTCATCACATTACATTAGCAAACTCTTAAGAAGCCATATGAATAAGTGCTAGCTCTTGAATCAAGAGGTGGCCACTGACCAGGAGGCATACAATCCTGCTGTTCAATCACCTCTGGGTACGAATCAGGACGCAGGTCACACTGCAGAAGGATACGTATATCGTACCTGATTGACTCTTAAGATTTTAAACCGTGGTTTACATTACTGTGTAGATTAGGGTTAGCGCGTAGCTCGAGGCTGATTGGTGCACATCTGCCGTAGACTGCAGCAAGTGCCGGGACCCAACCACCGCGCAGATGCTGACATGAGAATCAACACGCTTATACCTTAATTCCTGCAGGCCCTCGAGCTGGTCTCCCATTTGTTAACGGTCCGCGTCCATCTCCTCTCGCGCACGCATTAACTCTTGCTCCCGTGAGTCTGATGGTCCCAGCTGTTGGGTACAGACGTTGTGGTGGAACGGTCCTGCATATACTACGGATGTACGTAGTAGTAAAATTCAACGTCACCCAACATTGCGCAGAAGTAAAATCCGATCATTCTTGGTAATTGTAGATTTTTTGTATAAATGTACGAGGCAAATGCTGACGCGACCATTGGGTTCTCATTGGCTATGATGTCTGTTGCTTCCTGCCACACCGGTGTGCTACTAAATATTATTGTGATAGGGGTCAAGCGAGCTAGCGAGTACGATAGCAAGATCAATATCTAAACTTGGCAGCCTCCTGTGCTGATTCTCCTCGGCACTGTACATGTTGATGACTTCAGCCGGTTGGGGGCTCTCTCGAGGCTGAGGCAGCGTAGGGATCGACGATGTAAACAACGCACTGTTCAGCCATCCCCAGCCTTGTGCCATATTTCTGGACTTGCTACCTTGGCATTGGCTAGCCGGCGACGTGGTCTTCGTGTAGATTGACACCCAGAGTACGAGTCGTGTGGTTGCCTGCAGGGGATAACGTATGTCCGGAGCTGGAGACATGGACGGAGGTATTCCGATATCAGAAGTTCGGCGTTCTGCATTGTGATATGGACGCTTAGCATGCAGTAGGGCACTGGTGCATGCTGAACCTGGTCACAGTCAAAGATCTGATGCTCGTCAGCGTATCCTTAGCCGATGTGGTACGGATTGGATTCGAGGCATGCAGGTGCGGAGGAGACGGGAGAAACGCAGTTGATGTCATGGTAGGTAGCACCAAAGAGACATGATCAACGGTGTGGGTGGGGTTGGAACAGCCAAAGAAAAATAGGAGCTAAGCATATTGACGAGTCGGATGATACCCCCGGGCATCCACCACGGTGCAATACCTGGAAGCTTCGGTAGGAGCGAGACGGCTGTGTAAAGATGGAGTCGTTATTAAATCTCTAGCTTCAAAATTCTAGTGGATGGTCGAGCACGTAGCTTGGAAGCCCCGCAGTTGATAGAATGTGGGTACCCTGAGGAGCTGAAGAAACGGACAAGGGAAGTCCTGGTCCAACTCTGTGGAACACCAAGTCCAATGATCGAGCAAATAATCGCCTCCCGTCCTCATACGAGACGTTCGAGGCCAATCTGTCACATTCAGAGTGTCTTGAGGCCCTGCATCTAAAGAGAAACTAACGGAAACTGCTGCTGAACGCGAACTTTCACCAGTGGTACGGTAGGGGTACACCTAGGAACCAAGCCGGAGACCGGACGGAAGAGCTGAAGCTCATGTGACAAATACACAGCGAGCAACCTGCATATAGCAAGGATAGGAGGAATCATAGTGTATTGCAGAAACACGGCTTGAACGGAGAGGAATGAGGGAACTGATAGCTGTAAAGCAGATGACTGGACGTAGAAAAAATCTTGCTAAACCTCGTATCATGTTGTATCCGGAGATCAGCACTCGATAGATATCCGTTGGCTGTGGTTGCCCAATTCACTACTTCTCACATGTTCCATGGGAGCTGCAAAAGATTGTGACTGTCGATCAGTGGGCCTGGGTTGTAGTGATTGGTGGGTAACGTGGCCGGTGAGCACGTTCAAGGCTCCCGAAAGGGGATTTGCTTAGTTTAGTGATAGCCCAGCCGTTTGTTGCCGAAGGAGTGAGCGAGCAAGACCACAAAGTCACATCACGTTGGATGCCCTTGAGACATAAATACCGCGTTGAGATCCCCCAATGTTTCGACTCGCGCTCAACATCTCGAACTCCAGAAATCTAGCCATTGAGCTTCCTTAATTTTCGGACACCTTCGAAAGATCTAACGGCTTGTGTCAAAGGCTCTTCATACCTGTACCAGGTTCGTACCAAACATTGGATATCATTCCATCTCAACCGCTAAGGGTGGCGGCAGCATACACCCCGTTTCCACGTGGTACAATATCCTCGGACGTCGATAGCCAACACTTTGTAGAAAGCAAAGCTTTTAAGTAAGAACGGAACCCCCATTTATTGGAGACCTTGCTGACGTTTGGAAGATTGGATCAGAACAGCTCAAAAATGTGCTTTTTCGACCAACACCGTTTTGCTTGCGGCGACTGGAAATGGGGGCATTTTAGACAGCATTGCAACAGGGAGTACCGCACAGGTGAAACTTGCGGTATGAAACTGATTATGCAAACCGTCCCTGTCAGTCAGAAATGCAAACTCTGCGACAAGATCGATACGAAACAACGGCGCCGTAGCGCAGAGGTAGATCGGATCAGCCGCTGGCAGCGAGAAGGCAGCAAATTCCGAGCCTCGATTGACCGGTCGTACGACATGATCAAGGTCTTGGACAAAGAGATATATGAATTGGGAAGCGAGCGTCAGAGAAGACTCCAGGCTATTTGAGATGGCAGGTGTTGGCTTGATATGGTAATGCTGATGACGGAGAAGCTGAAGTTTCGGATGTGCGGTCATGTAGTACGCTTTTGTTGCGATGAAATGATTGGAGCTTCCGGTGGATTTGACTTATGGCTGCATGGATACCTGGTTCTTATTTTGTAGCTAAAGAATCTCCGATGAAACCCATCTTACCTTTGAAGATACTGATGTGCTGCTATTCGCTGATGGCTTGACGCTTTGGGGATTTGGAACAACTATAGCCGCCAGGGCTACCGTGCCGAAGTCGATCTTGCCATCACTATGGACATTTTCAATGAGGGAGATAAAATCAGAGTGGGCATTAGCAAGTATTTGAATGAGAAATGGTATAGGTGGATTCGGGGAGAAAGAGAAGAAAGCGAGTGGAGACACGTAGTTGTTGCGTTGGCGGTCGGCAGCACTGTGATGCAGAATTTGCTGGACGGCGGTATATTTGAGTACGCAGCTCTAAGGGTATTCCAACCATCAAACAACGGTCACGTTTACATTTATTTTCTTACCAAGGTACAGGCATAGTAGGGATACTTAGAATGCTTGGACCGCTAGCTCTCTGTAATGAAGGCAAGATTTGATCAGAGTTAACATGAACGTGCTACTAGAGCAGACAAAAATGGAAGGGTTGTCTGGTTGTCTTCGGAGATGTTGACCCATCTGGCCATCGGAGTTGTTGGTTGTCAGGTCTGGCGATTGCAGTCTCTCTGATGAGAGCACCAATTCCTGAAATGCTCTTTCGTCCACGGTACGACAGTCTCAATGACATCTACTACTACAATATCACTCGAGGTCCCTAACGCCAGAATGCTTTCAACTTCATTGTTGAAGCAAATTCATCCAGTATCGGTGTCTTCTTGTTTTGCCAGTCCATGCTCCTGTAATAACGTGGTAATTTCGTCCGCACCCCAAAGATGGTGATAGACGATCCCATTCTTCGTCTTTCCCACCGTAGCAAATTCGACTTGAAAGGGTGTCAGCCAATTTCCTTGGTGCTTTAGATATAATAGGGCCACATACTTTTCTCACTGCTTAGCTTTGTTGAATCCATCGTCTTGCTGAGGACCTTGACTGCTAAACCACAGGCCTCCTTCAGATCGCATTCCTCCTTGTAATCCTGCTTCAAGAGACTTTGAGCACTAGCATTGTTCGCCCCTACGCTTGTCGCTTTCCACCCTCCATAGTTTCCACTTGGATTGCTTTGATATAACTGGAACTGGCGCTGAGGATCATAGCCGGCATATATGAAGGAGACACCAAACGGCCGTAAGCCACCGTGTTGAGTGTACCCTTGCTTAAGATCACATAGCCGTCGAACTAGCTGTTCGCAGGGAATATCTTCGTTGTAGGTGAGGAGGTATCTTTGCGCAGCCTGGCGAGCATAGTTGATTAGGATATTCGCATCAGCAGTCATGCCTGCTACAGCACATATCATGTTGCTGGATCATGTAAGTTCGCGTCCAAGTGACAGTTTGTCATAGGCTGCAGAGTGCTCTTACTCATTCAAGATGTAGAGCTTCTCCGCTGAAGTGTCCTGTTCAAGCAGCTTGCTCGTCACTTTTCTCTCTGCAGCTAGAACTATTCCATCGCTTGCTAGTATGCCAATAGCTGTACCAGCGTGCGAAATAGCCTCTAGCGCATATTCAACTTGGTATAGACGACCTTCGGGAGAAAATATTGTAGTCTGGAATCTCCAGATTAGCTCCTGCTCCTCGAGGTTGAGGTTTTTTTGGATCGACATACCCTTGAGTCGTATCTTCTTGACATGTTGCTTAAAGGCGAAGGGTCAGATTGAGGGGTGAGGGCCTCGTAGAGCTTGCAGGAGCTGATTGGGTTTTGCAGCGAGTGGCAGACTAGATGGAGGAATGCTGAGAGCTTCAGGCTTCGTTCTCACGCGTAACTGTAGATCGACCCCTAAACCTAATGTGTCCAAGGCTTCGGCGAAAGTACAGACCGATCACCTCGGTTCTTATAACTCCTCCTGCCCTTCACTCTCTTCAACTTTGCAATTAGTGTAGGACTTGTAAACCTCTTAGTATTATTTTGAGAGTGTTCTGTGGACCCAAGATGCTCAAATCAACACACAGGCCTACTGTAGCTTCTCCACTTCCGGCTGGGTGGACAGAGCACAAAGCCCCTACAGGTAAGTAGACCAGCGGAGTTCTTAGTACCTTGCTGACCGTCCTAGTACGAGTGCTAATTGATACGCATCAGGACACCCATACTACTATAATGCTATAACTGAAGAATCTACATACGCTCGTCCGCTCGAGACACAACAATTACCAGTCAAATCCCAGCAAAGTATAGGACCAACATATGGGGAGCTCCGTGGTGGGACTAATGCCGGCTACTCCAACGAGATATTTCCCGGCTCTGCAGGTTTTAATCACCATCCGTTTCCACTAGGTAATGGCTATCGCGAGAGGGGAGCCTTTAGAGGAGGCCAGAGTCGTCAGCAGCCACTTCAATCCGCGGATCGGCCAAAGTCAAGGCACCTAATTCCCGGCTGTGAACCATGGCTACTTGTATACACAAAGCTTGGAAGGCGCTTTGTCCACAACCCAGAAGAGGGGGAAAGCTTCTGGAAATTTCCCTTGGACGTGATGAAAGGCGTTGTTGAATACGACAGGGTGCAACGAGAGACCAAAATCAAGAAAGAGAGGGAGGAGATGTTGGATAGCAATGATGAAGGTTCACTTGCAGCCGCCGAAGAACTGGTAGCGGTCGAGAGCAAAGCTCCTACTGCAGCTCCAGCACCCATTGCGTGTAACGTTAAGTCCGAGGTTGCCGAAGAGGAAAGCGAGGAATATGAAGAGGTCGAAGTCACGGATGAGGAGGACGCTGAGAACCCCTCAAAGCGTCAAAAGACGGGGGAGGAAAATCCCGATCAGCCTGTTGAATTCAATGAGGACGACATTGCATACCAATTAGCCGCTATGGGTCAGGACTACGGTCTCGATCCAGGCGAATATGGGGGCGGAGAAGGCGAGGATCTGGAGGAAGGTGCAGAAGGCCTTGCACTTACGGAAGAGGATTCAAGCGCACTGTTCAAGGATATGCTGAATGACCACCATATCAATCCATACAGCCAGTGGGACAAAGTCATCGAAGCTAGTCACATCGTTGAAGATGACCGTTATATTGTTCTACCAAACATGAAATCAAGAAAGGAAGTTTGGGGTGAGTGGAGCCGGGAAAGGATACTATGGCTCAAAGAGCGACGAGAAAAGGAAGAAACGAAAGACCCTCGTATACCATACCTCTCTTTCCTACAGACTCATGCAACGCCTAAGCTATACTGGCCTGAGTTTCGGCGGAAGTACAAGAAGGAACCGGCTATGCGTGACGTGAAGCTCTCTGACAAGGAACGTGAAAAGTGGTACCGTGATTACATCAACCGTAAGATGCAAACCTTGTCTTCAACATCAAACGCTAACTTCATCTCCCAGGCCTCAAACTCCCAGAAACAACATTAAAAGCCGACCTCGTTACCGTGCTGAAGTCCATACCCCTCCACCTCCTCAACCGCTCCACAACACTCGAAACCCTTCCTCTTCCCATCCTTACAGACCTCCGCTATATCTCCCTCCACCCCTCTATCCGGGATCCCATGATTGAGACCTATATCGCAAGTCTCGCCCCTGCCCTTGACAATACGAAGATCTTACCCGAAGAAGAAGAGGCACGAATGGAGGAGAGACAGCAGCGTGAGAGAAGGGAGAAGGCGTTGTCGGAGCGGCAAAGGCAGGTGCAGGAAGAGAAAAAAAGGCAAAGAGGGCATTTGCAGGCTAGTAAGGGAATTTTGAGGGAGGGAGAGGAGGAAGTTCAGCGGGCAATGAGGGTGGGGAAGGAGGGGTTGAGGGGGTATATGGAAGGGGCTGTGAAAGTCGAGGAGCATTGACGATCTTTCTTCAAATATAACACATTGAAACATGAACGACAAGCATCAAAGACGTTTACCTACATTGTGAACTGTTGTACAATTCGGAGCGCACCACTGACCCCTTTCTATGAAACACAAAGCAGCTCGATCCCGAAGCGACTTCCAGAGGGTTGTCATAACTCATGCAAACGCCCGCTTGAAAACCAGTACCGAGAAATCGCACCGTAGCATCACCATCGTAGCCTTCGCATCAGAGCATCTGCATCACCTTACCCAAACGCCCCATCCATCTCCCTCATCATCGTCATCGCTATCCTCTTCATCGCTTCCACCATCCCCACCACTCTCCACGTCCGCCTCCTCAGCCTCCTCCCTCTCCGCCTTGCCTCCATCCCCATTCCCGTCGTCCTTCCGTACCCTCAACCCCTCCCTCTTCTCCCTCAGCTTCCGCACGCGCTCCTCCAATTCAGCCATCTCCTCAAACTCTTCCTCCAACCTGCGTGCCGCATCCTCTTTTTCGCCCTCGAGTTCCTCTTCTCGCTTTTCCTTTCTCTGTAAGCTAGCTTGTTCGCGCGACTGCGCGGCGAGTTCGGCGGCTGTAAGTGGGGCAGCGGTGATGGTTGCGGCAGCGGTGAGGGCAGAGGGTTTGCTGGGAGGGGAGGTGGGAGGGGTGGCGATGTCGCGTTCGAAGGCGGCCCATTCGGCTTCGTCAACTTGGGCGGCAGAATCTGGAGGTGAGGGACGAGTAATTGTGAAATCGGCTTCAGTTGGTTCGGCGGGCAGTCTTGAGGCCTTTGTTGCTGAGTTCTCTGGAGCCCGCGCTTCTGGCCCAGCGGACCCTGGCTTTGTACCGATTAGCTTGGTAGTGCCTTGGCTAGAGAGACTCTCTGGTAAATTGTCGTCGGCTTTGGTCCGTTTCCTCAGATCGTCGCCATCATCATCTGCTTTGCGTTTCTTGCTACCATTGCTATTGCTGGTAGTAATCGAAGCACTGCTGGCAGCTGTGTTACCGTTGGCAATTGAATTCGTACCGTTGGTTGCATCGTCATCAGGTTCCTCAGGTGGTGGTGGTGCGCCAGGTGGTCGGCCAAGAGTTCCATCACGTATCCTCTGAAGGCGCATCGCATGTTGATCCGAGCGGAGATGCTTGTTCCAAAATGACTCTGATTTGAGCTGGATATGGCATACGAGGCAGACGAGAGTACCGGTGGTGGAATAGGTAGCATGAGGGTGATTGATGCGACGTGAGGCGCGCTCATTGCGTAGCATCGAGCGGACGTCTGCCATGGTGGTGTTTCTGGCCAGTATGAGACCCGTAGACTATGGTGGTGTATACGTAGGATTCCCTAGGGTTGATGTAAATAGTGCACCTTCCATGCTCTGAAGCTGGGGTTGGGCTGCCGTTGAGGTCGTCTAGCGCAATATATCAATGTGGAGTCAAAACGTTAGGTCCACTAGGTAAGGTACTCTAGGTGCGGGAAGTCACGACCAACCCAATTTGGCTATGTATATATATCAAAATATCACCATAACTCCGTTTTAATGCCCTGACCACTAATTTCAACTAGCTGTTCGCATCTACAAGGCATTTCGCTGATTCTAGCCCGCATTTCATCCGTAGTAATCCGATCCCATTCTTCGAGAATTATCTCTTTTAGCTCCTTCAGCGTGTGCCATTCCCGCTTCCTAATACGTTGTTTTAATTATGTTCCAAACCCCTAACATCTTTTCCGTGTAGTACTTGTTAGTCATGAAGTTTCCTTTTGGCTTGACCTCCGGATCGTGAGGTTTTCGCGCCTCTCAGTCGCGTACTCGTTCCTGATACGTTTCTTCCGTTTGATATTTGCTTCGACGAGGTTTAGGTTCCTGTTTGACTGGCTTCACAACCGAAGAATCATTCTCATCGTTATAGAAAATCAGGGGACCTTTGGCGTGCCATGACACGAAGCCAGCCATGTGCAGTTTGACTTCCTGAGTATCAGGCATTTCCTGCAGGTTATCTGAATGTAATTGAGTGCCCTCTTCTCTGAGAATACAGCCGCGATATATCTGACTCGGATCAACATGTGCTTCGTCTGGAAGAGTCACATATTGCCAGAAGCTTTTCATCGTAATCGATTTATAGTCATTGTCGTATTGAACACGAGCATTCTTGTTTGCAGAGCTAATCAGCTTGATTGCAGGTCTCCTTCCCATTAGGATTCTTGGTTTATGCTTAGCACAGTGAGCTCTGAGTGTACGAAGGCTGAAAGGTAACTGATGATGAGCTAATTGAGCTTCTAAAACTTGATCTCGTACGCGATTTGTGACAGGATCGACTGGACGTTGTAAAAGCTCTTCAGTGAGCTTGGAAGGTCTATCGATACGATGTTTTCCTATTCTTCTATGGGCTGATGAAGTGATGAGTTTAGGACTCGTCGTTCAAGTAGCCAATGAAAGCCTGTGGCATGAGATATTTCCTCCTCTTTGGTCGTTGTCTTTACTGATTTGCTCTGTCGTGTATCGATCGCATGGAAAAAGCGAGCTTTACGGATTGTATCGGCCTCTTGACGACGAGATCTAGGTGACGGGGTTCGTGGAGCCATATTTGATAGGTAGGTAGGTGGGTGAATAGAAAGGTGAGTGGGAAGGGTAGGTAAACAAACATACCCTGGTAGGTCACGTGTTGCTTGGTAAGCGACTAAGGTACCTTAGCCGATACCGATGTTGCTTTCCCATCACCTCCACTTTGTGATCTCAACATGAACTTCGAAACAACACTCCATCCACGTACTTTCAACTCCATCGATCTGTTGTTAGGGCTGATCGCATAATTCTACCGCTCGAATGCAGCTATAAAGCTAACGGTCTTGAAGCTTCTGTGGATCAATACAAGTTGACCACTGTGACGTGCTTAATTGAAGCTTGACGGGGTTTTTTCTTACATTCTTGAGAGCGCATCCTTGGCGATCTTGCAGCAAAAGTCTAAGCAGAGTCTGTGACACAAGTGGGGGTCGTCTTGTATTCCCAGGTCTTGAGTAAACTTAGAACCTTATCTACGATACTCCGATGTGCTACGCGTCCGAGTGAAGCACATAAACCGTCTCAAGCCTGAAGCATTAGTAGTTCATTGAGTGTATTATCGAACATGGCAGGTAAGCGTTTAACGTTCACGTTGTCGTTCTAGGTGTTTGACCTTCGGACGTGTTGAGATCCCGCCTTTACAAAGCCCATTGGCTAACATTTACTTGCAGATGAAGTACGGAGATCAGGCAGAGCCACCAAAGGGCAACATACAAAGAACCTTGAGGTAGCCGACGAGCCTACACCGACCAAGCGTGGCGGCAAAGCAAATAAGGCCAAGGCCTCAGCAGAACCCACTCCACCTTTAGATGAGGATGTCGATGCTATTATACGATGCATTTGTGGCTATGTCGAAGAAGATGAAGATGATGATCGAGTCATGATTGTATGCGATAATTGTGAAGCATGGCAGCACAACGAGTGTATGGAGATTTCGGAAAACCCAGATGATCTACCCGATCAATACTTTTGTGAACAATGCAGGCCTGAGGATCATAAGGACCTTTTAGCTAAGGTCGCTCGCGGAGAGAAACCATGGGAAGAGCGGGCAAAACAGAGGGAACGTGAAGAGGAGGAAAGAAAAGCGCGTAGGCGTAAAGGAGGCAAGAAGGGCAAGAAGGGGAGAGCCAGCGAAGTCAAGCCCGAGGTCAAGCCCGAGGTCAAGCCGGAGCCAAAGCCCGAAACTAAACCTGCGGCGAAGAGTAACAGCACACCTTCCGGCAAAACTTCTGCTCAACCTGCTGCTGAACCCACTGCTGGACCTGTTGTTAGAAGTTCTAGCGAAGGAGTACAGCCTGGGGACAAGGCAGAGAATGGTCAGAAGAGGAAGTTGCCTGATGACGCTACGAACCCGATGGAGGGTCCAGATCCACAGGTATGCATTCGACCACTCTTAGTATATCAGGTGTCATCCGCTGACATTCTGGCGCAGGAGCAACCAAGTAAAGTGCGCAAAGTCTCAAGCCCAGTTGACATAAAGGTTCCATTGCCTCCTCAGGACCAGCGCAGATCAAGCGCTGCAGCAACTCCTGCAAAGGCATCATCTAAGCGTGATTCAAAGGGATTGGTGCTTCAAACAGAGTTAGTGGAGAATATCTCAGATCTGCAGAACGAGGCGCGGAGGAGAGTTGCAACTGCTTTAGTCAGACTTTTCATAGATCAAACACAGCAAGCCCAGAAGGATGGCACCTTCAAGCTTCCCCAAGGCCAAAGCCATGATGCTTTCGGTCTGAAGTTGGGGCTCGCAGTAGAGTATGCGGTATATCTGAACTTCTGGGGTCAATCTGCGCAGCCAAGCTCCCAGTATAGCGACAAATTCAGGATGATATTACACAATGTGAAGGCAAACCCTGCTCTGAGAGACCGTCTTCTTAGTGGAGGTCTGTCACCGAATGAGTTGTCCAAGATGTCATCGTTTGACATGGCGAGCAAGGAGTTGCAAGAGAAGACGGAAGAAATTATGAAGGAGTCCGAGAAACAGCACATCATCATCCAAGAAGATGGACCGAGGATTCGAAGAACCCATAAGGGAGAAGAGCTGGTCGACAATGAGTCCAATATCGCTCAAGGATCGGATACGGTTTTCACTCATGCTCCGGTGAGGAGGAGGGAATCGGAGATGGAGATGAGTGCTTCAAAACAAGCAAGTCCACCAGCAGTGAGCCCACCAAGTCCTGCTGCTGTCGAAGAAACCTCCTACTCGGCTACTGCTGGCTCTCCAATTGCCAATCAACCTTTAGTAGTGGATACAAGCGCTCCACCGAGACCTAGTGCAGGAGGAGATCGAAAATCGTCCTCTACCTTCAATATCCAAGACGTTTGGTCCAGCGTCGGCGGACCGGCTATTACAGAAGGACAGCGAGCCCCTCAACAGGCATCATTGGGTTCCACGCCGGCTCAAGCTCAACCACGACCAGGCGAGGCTGACGCTGACATTGACCGCCTTTTAAAAGACGAAGAGGCTGACGAAGAAGAGCCATACTCCCCAACCGACTACACCGCAGACCCAGGGTCTACCATCTGGCGTGGCAAGATTACCATGCCCAGCATAGCCGAATTCCACGGAATCGCCAAACACGTCGCAGGCGCCAATCTCAGCTCTACTTACCCATGGTCTCAACTTATTCCCAGTTCTCTGATGATCGAAGGCCGTATCGCCATTGACCGCGCCAGCGACTACCTCTGTGGCCTCAAGTGGAGCCACACCACCGAACTCTCTGTCGTCTCCGTCACCCCTGCTGATGAACCGGACTCCATTGCCCAATTCGATAAGCTCTTCCGCTACTTTACCGAACGAAACCGCTACGGCGTCATTGGCAAGAGCCCCGTCGCTGCTGTGCGAGATACTTATCTTGCTACTCTCGAAGTAGGCATGAGCAAGAAACCCGACTTTGTCGAGCTGCTCGAGTACTGCACCATCGAAGACCCAAGCCCAGAACGCATGCTACTACTTACTTTCGTAGTCAAGAACAGCAACTCTCCTTCTGCGCAAAATAACCATTCCCCTTCTGCGCACGCCACTCCACGCCACCTCGACGCTGCCACCGTCGCCAGCCCCATCGGCCCCTCAGTCAGCCACTCCACCTCCAACTCCTTCTCCGCTCCCTCCCCTATGGATCACTCCTTCCCCCATACCTCACCCAGCCCCGGCTACGCACACATGCCCCACCAATACAGCAATTCTCCCCCCCAGCCCCACCAGCACGCCTTCCAGATGCCCCCTCACCAACAACATCCAGCTTATCAACAACCCCAACCATACCCAAACCCTTCGGGCATGGATGCTGCGAGGCAAGCCCTCGGGAACGAATTAGCGAATTCAGCGAGCGTGGGAGACTTACTGAAAGAGGCGCCGAACACAGGGGTGCCGGAGTTCTTGGTTATCAAAGATCTACTGGAGACGGTACCGGCGAGTCGGAATGATTTTGGAATGCTGAAGGGGTTGTTGACGGTTAAGCACCAGAGTGGGGGACAGCAGTAGTGCGCAATTCATCCGTCCTCGGTGCTTGCGGATTCTGAGATAATTTAAAAAAGGGGTTATCTTTCTAGCTTGCTCAACAAAGAGTTTTGGACTTCTTCGCTGGCTAGGATATGTTAGCCAAGTTTCTCCATTGCTTCTTACGAGCTTTGTGGTTGGAGCAGAACCGGGAATGGCCTCGAGGTAGTTGTTGCCTATCTTGGTGGATGGAATTAGAGGCGTCAGGGGGGTTAGCCAAGGGTATCGGAGCAGAGGTTATGAAGCGAGGTTATCCGAGGTTTGGCGTGGATGTTCGAAAGTTTATGATTCTTTGTACATAGTGTGACTAGCAATTCTATTTCGCATTTTCATGGAACTCCATCGTGACGCTTGTGAATCTAAACCTGATTGACTAAATCTCTCTACTTACATATTTGAGGACACTTCTGGATCACTGCACCTTCTTCTCCATCCCACCTTGAAGAATCTTTCCGCCCAACTTCTCCTTCACCGCCCTGAATCTTTGGATTAACTTCTCCCTCATCCCCTTCAAATCCCACCCCTCCACCTCATCTGCGGCCACAAATCTCCTGACTAAGATTGTGAAAATACTTCCGAATGCCAATGCCATAACCGTACTGGTCAGTATGATCACGTTGTACGGCATGCTGAAATCGGGTGTGGGCAACGGTAGCAGCAAGCTCGTCGTGCGAAGATATACAGGCGCTGGTGACGATGAAGAGGAATTTGGGAGAAGACGTATGATGGCGGGAGCAATATCAAATCCCCGGTTCGCGTCGGGGGGGTATTCGGTATAGCGCAGGATAGCTTTATCAAAGTCGTAGGCTAGGGTGACGACAGATGCGGGTGGGACGGAAACGATGAGCTCGAGCTGGGTACCCCTAACGCGGTCGAGTGCCGGACGGTAGTAGATGTCTTTGATACTATCGGAGGACTTCCGTGAGAGGTTTGAAGGGGAAATGTGAGCGGTAAGGGTGTGCAGGTAGGGTTTCATGAACCAGGGGAGGGACTCGAAGTAGATGAACGAGATGGAGTCGGTGGTGGAGGGGTTGGTGACGAGGGTTTGCACGCCACCGCGCTCCTGGCCGTGGCCGGTGAAGGAGCGGGAGGCGTAGAATGGGGGTGATTCAAGAGGGTCAAGGGGAGGGTCCGTTTGCTGAGGGAGGATGATTTCGAAAGGGTCATTCGGGGGAAATGTGAAGCAACGGGAAGTGCCAGCTGCGTTTTTGATCTCGTAGGCACCGGATGAGGCATAGACGTCGCGTGTATGGGGTACGTTAATGCAGATGGAGGGTTCGGAGTCGTTGGCAAGGCAGGATCCTCTCATGGGACGCCCAAAGATTTCGGACAAGCTCCAGGACTGCCCGGAGGCCAGGTCTAGGGGGTAGCAGGCGACTTCGGATGAGTAGGGTTTGGAGGTGTCGCATATCAGGTCTTCGCTGGGAACTGGGCGGGGTATGGGATTATCTGGAAACTATCAGTACTTTCAGCAATCTTAAAATAGCAGGAGAGCTCACCTCGAGGCCTCTTCGAGCGCTGGATATCCAGCACCATGTCCACGGTCTGCTCCAGCTCGATGATGCATTCGCCCCCATCACTTGGGCAGACCGGGCGGACGTCGATAGCCATACTTTGCCACGACGCATCGAAGAGCTTGTGGCCATCCAGTAAACTAGATATGCCTGCTTTTCCCTTACATGGGAGCAATTTCAGGAAAGGAGTCAAGTTCTCCGTGCAGACCACTTCTCTCGGTAAGGTCCCATGCAGAAGATGGAGGTTCGACAAGGAAGCGTTCGAGTGGTCTCCAGTAGGCTCAAAAGTCACCACTGGTCTGGTCGTCCGCGTGGAGTCTATAAAATTGAGTGAGGCGCAAAACAAGCCGGAGACGGCATTGGTGAGAGTAGTCCATCTCGCAAATGCCCTAGGATACTGTAAGCCGAAAGTTTCTCCAATCCACGATGATTCACATACTCGGCGCCCGTCTCTGCCTCCACCCAGGCCCAAAGCTCAACCCCAGTCCCTCCCTCCTTTGCCCCTCCCCATGGCCTTGCGCCCCAACTCTCTGCATCCCAACGACCAGTGCTAAACCTCAAATGAAGCTCTCTCGTTTTTGCATGCTGCAGTATCTGACCTAGCGACCGGGGAATATACTTGAAATGCTGTTGCTCAAAAGATTCAACAGATGCGTTGCTTCGGAAATTGAAAGAGGCCAGTAATGATGCTGGGGCTAGCGGTTGGAGGAGGAGCCGCTCATGATAGTCAGGGTCGGCAACACAACAACTGAATAGCAGTAGAGACAGTAGTAAGAGGTGATAAATGGATGTCATGCCGACATCACAGCCCCTTATGTATTCATATAAGGTCAATGGTAAACGTTGAAAGTGGATGGAAGCTAGCGCTTGACAGGGCTAGCCCTACGAGATGCGATGCCGAAAGTTCTTAACCGTTTAGACCATGACCATTATTCTTTCTTTACACTCACCATCGCCTCGAAAGCTTCCCAGTAGACGTGCACGTGTCACCGGAGCAGCAATTCTGTAAGCTATGGCAGCGGAACAGAGGAAGCTGCTTGGTACGTTCGAAAGCTTCACTTCTCTTCAAATTCGCACGTATACCTCCCAAGCTATAGCTAACACCTCTCAGAGCAGCTCATGGGCGCCGGCGCCTCCTCCCGGCACGCTCAACTCTCCCTTACCGACCCCAAAGTATGCCGCTCCTTTCTCGCCGGCACCTGCCCTCATGACCTCTTCACAAACACAAAACAAGACCTCGGGCCCTGCCCCAAGGTCCACTCCGAGCCCCTAAAAACCGAATACGAGTCCTCCCCCGAAAAGGCCAAATTGGGCTTCGAGTACGATTATATGCGCGACCTGCAGAAATACATTGACGAGTGTAATCGAAGGATCGACGCGGCGCAGAGGCGACTGGAGAAGACACCGGATGAGATACGACAGACGAATGATCTATTGAAACAGATTAGTGATTCGAGCCGCACGATAAACACGGGACTGCTGGAGGTATCGGTGCTTGGGGAGAGCGGGAGTGTGGGGCTCGCGGTGACGGAGTTTCATAAGGTTCGCGTTGCGAAAGCCGGAAAGGATGAGAAAGAGAGGGAGCTTAAGAGCTTGTCGGATACTTCTGGGCCCTCGGGTCATCAGAAGCTGCAAGTTTGCGATGTTTGTGGGGCGTATTTGAGTAGACTGGATAATGATAGGAGGTTGGCGGATCACTTTTATGGGAAGATGCACCTGGGGTATGCGCAGATGAGGAGGACGTGGGAAGGGCTGCAGAAGGAGTTGAAGGGGAGGGCACTGCCGGCGAGGGAGGGGAGTCCGAGGAGGGAAGAATTTGGAGACAGGGGATTCGGGGGCAGGGGAGGGTTCAGAGGGGGAGGTGGGGGCTTTCGAGGAGGGTTCAGGGGGAGAGGAGGATATGGGGGGAGGTGGTGAGAGATTCCTCCATGTGTGGTCATTTACAAGCGAGGCGTTTGGACATGTGGAAATGGGGCTTCGAAAGGCAGCAATTGGCTGCTCGGTATCCTTTCTAGGTAGATACCCTATGGTACAAGCGACTGTCATGGTAAAATGCTATTGACAAAATCCTCCACTGGTCCAAGTGGACCGACAACCAACTACCACCCGCCCGAAGGCTCCTTCGCCGTCTCCACCTCATCCGCCCAGCTCTCCCCTTCCGTCGCCTGCATGATATCCGCGCCCTTGATGGGCGCGGCTTTCTTGTCGTCGATATCGTCCTTTGGCGGTGGTTTCGAGCTGGCGGGTAGTGATGGGAACTCCTTTTCCGCATCGACGGCCGGAACAGCAGAGGCCCCGCGACCTCTACCTCCCCTTCCTCTTCCCCTATCGCCGCGACCCCTCCCTCGGCCTCCCCTTGGTGGGTTGGCCCCTTCCTTCTGGTCGGCGGTTCCACTTGGAAGCCCGTAGTAACCGCCACGGCCCCCACCTCTTCCCCGAACCGAAAATCCACCGTCCATCCCGTAGGATCGACCTTGCTCTTGTCCACCTCGGTATGCCGTGCCTCCATTTGCACCTCTTCGGTATTGGCTTCCCCGCGAAGCGTTATACTCCTCTTCCTGCTTCCCCTCATCCCACTCCCTGCCTCCTCTTGCCCCGAGCTTCCTTAGTCGGTTCTTTTCTCTCTCCTGGTCCATTGCTCTCCTAGCAGCTCCCTCCTCTTTCCTTTTCTGACTCGCCAATGCCTCTCGCTGCTGAAAACTTGCCTCGTCTGCTTCTGCTAGCCTGTGAGCTTCTTCTCTCCTGGCATTGTTCAATTTTGCTGCTTCCAGACGAGCACTTAGTTCGTCTTCTGTAAGCTTCGGTTTGATGTTTCCGCCTGTGGCTGAGCGGTCACCGCGAACGGCGGTAGCAGGTTTAGAGGTTTGATCTGATTCGGTAGTGATATTACTGGTGGTGGTTGTGGGGTCATCGTCGTTGGGATTGTTGGTTTTTTGAGGTGAAGAGTCTTGTGTAGTCTTCGGTGCTGCACTTCTACCTTGCAATCGGCTTGAACGCTCGTTGCGTTGGCGTTGCGGTTGGGCGTTTTGTATTGTTACGTCTTGTTGGGCCGGCTCAGCTATAGGCGTAAAATCGTCATCAAATAGATCATCCGGGTCCCTGGTCTGTGCGAAGCCATCCATTGTCGAATTAGTGATTAGCTCAATTGAGCAGCGGATTTCGCTAGATCTATATCTCCAACAAAGATATATCGTCCTCAGCGGTCTGGCTATCGTCGTCGGAGGTGTTGACAGTGATGCCTTCAGCCCCAGTTTCTTGGTCGGAGGTGTTGATCCCGTTTGTTGCACCTTGGCTCCCCGTGGGCGAATAATGGATTCCGTTTGTTAAGCCCTGATGTTCTGTAGTCTGCGAAATAATCCCGTTCGTTGCGCTCTGACTTTCTGTGACCAGGGAATAGATTCCGTTTGTCGTCCCTTGAGACACTCCGTTCGTGGTGATGCTAGTGCTCCCTGTTGCAGCCAAGGTTCCCGATACAGTTGAAGAGCCTGGCAAAATTGCTGGTGCGTTTGAGACTACTGATAGGCGTGCAAGCCCAAACTCTGGTATTGTCGAAGGTGTTGTGATGCCGTTGCTGTAAGGATCCGAACGAGTGAGCTCAACCTGTTCAATCAGAATGTGAAAAGGAGGAATATGCTCAGAAAATTGAGAAGGGACGTTGTCCTCCACTGTCAATTGATCGTAGTCTGGACTGGCAGTAGGTCTTGAAGGAGGAATTGAACTTCCGTTACCTTGGTGGGTCATATTCGCTGATTGGCTGACTCGTGTAGAAGGTTCGGGCCGCTGGCGCCGGCTTTTGTGAAAACTTATCGCCGGCAGGGCTGAGATCATCTAACGCGTCATGTTACCCCTTCACTTTTCGCGACAGAACATCGCCTACCCATAGCACCCAGTCAACTACCATTACAAGTCGCTACCTAACTGTTAGATTCTGACGTCGAGTCACATATTTCAAAGGTACATATCTTATAAGTCAAGCTGTCCCCTCGACTTGTGGTAAGAGCGACGTTGTAAATCGCATCTTAATTTCAGACCACCATAGGCTCTGCTAGAAGGACTGTAGGAAACGGAGGAATCTTGACCAGAAACACCACTGATCTTCATAGCCAACTTAGTGCAGTCCATGCCAAAGGCGACCAGTACCCCAACTGCTAAACGAGGTCTCGGAATCAACTAGGTCCTAGATTACTGAATGATTCATATAGTCGTAGGCACAACCGATCCCTCTATTTCTTAATATCTAAAATCTAGATCGTCCAAGTCTTTCCGGCGCCGCAGAATAAGGTACATTCAGAGTTTCGAGCATGAACACAATATCATAATCCAAGCCCAGGCAATCTATGTAGAGGCCATGGAAACCCACAACTTTTCAAGTAAGCGATCATGATCATAGCTCCCGGACGGTAGGCAATAAAAAGTACGCCAGCAGTGCCTGCCCTGCCAGCCTTTAGGTACAGGTACTAGGTCGCAGTCGTCGCATCAGAAGCTTGGTGAAGCTTTCCGGAAGCGGCAAGAGTCTGAGGATGCAATAGAGCCCAGGGATCTGGGGTCATCTGCAAAAGTGTATGGCGACACACGGTAGAGTAGCCACGTTTCCCAGGCAGGCAACACCCCAAATAAACGACAGATAGTGACTATAGCTACTTATGATGGGATGATTCTCGCCACCGCTTAGCAGTCAAAGGGATGGAGCAGAGGTAATCGCAAGAGCCTGGCGCGAGGTGTTAACGACAGGCTTCAGCATACGAGCTTGACAGCTCAAGAGACAGTCGACGTGGTCTTGACGTCCTTATCTTTGCCATGTATACTCGAAGAGCCGTCATCCGCGTAAAGGTTGTGCTCGTTAATATAGTCGATTACAGGAGCTGGAACAAGGTATGCAACGCTCATATCTCTTTTCAGGAAAAGTCTGATCTTCGTACTTGACACATCGTTTTGTATCAGTTGTTGAATGACGTAGATGTTCTCCTTCCATTGCTGTAACGCGGCGAGTGCATCATCAATATCTGTACCAGCTCTCTCGACGATAAACGTTCCATATCGTCCAAGTATATGATCCAAGTCTTTATCACTCCACACACCAGGAGTTGACATAGTCTGGATGAGGTCTGCACCAGCCAGGAGGGCAACACGCACTGGTTTGCGCTCGCCATCTTGCGTCTCGATACCACCGCGGATAGTATTGATTTCGTGATCAAAATGGTCCAGAACTACAGCGGTTGGTTGGTAGTCTTTCTGGGCTTCCCAAGGATCCACCATCAACCAATCCGAGGTTTGATCCACTGCTATTTTACACATTTGAACTCTGTCAAGGCCAGTGAGTATTCGAGGATCCGTGAAACCCAGGTATAAGCATGCTTACCGGTGTTGAGCACTGGCGAGACCCGCTTTTTTGTATGCATCAGACACAGGTGACAAGTAACCTCCAACGATCTCGAAGTCTGTGCTAAATCTGACATAGTCGGCGGCCATCTCAAACATCCTGAGATGTAGATAGGTGATTGGTGAGAAGGACCCGCAAGCTACAAGTAATAGAGGGGTTTTCGACGAGTCAGTCATAACCCGCTTGAGTCTATGCTCTGGGAATGCATAACCATCCGAGTTTGTTGCAGCTGAGGTAGATAATTGCCTGTCAGGCTGGGGTGAACCAGTAGAACTAGGCTTGAATTCTTCGGAGTCCATTGTCCAATTTCGAATGTGTCTCGTCAAGAAGGTATATAGTATCTCGGGTCCGTAGATGGGACCAGACTTTGGCGTTGCTGCCTGGCCCACAGATACGGGCAGCCGGATGCGCAAAAAGGGCCGCAGAGTGGACAACCTTCCGCAGGGAAAGGGTGGCGCGATGATGAAGTTCGAGCACTTGAGGAGGGGCGTACTCGAGGCAAGCTTTGCGGAATGGTTAGAAGAAGTGGTGGGGGTCCTCAGTTTTCATGATGGAAAGATAACCGGAGTCGCGGATAATCTGCTTTGCTTCTTCTAGGCAAGCTTAGCATGCTTGGCAGGTATAGGCTAGAGTTGTCATAGTATGCTCTTGGAAGGAAGAAAGCCAGTACTCTGACTCCTCATATTCTATGAAAAGGGAAGTTCCAAAAGTCATAGGTGTGTTTTCCAAGTGCGGGATTCCTCTCCACCGTACTCCTGAATCACCGGCTGCTGCTTGGTGGTCTCGTACGAAATAGATCCCTCAGCAGCTCAAGCGGGATTAGCCGAAGCCTATCTCATAGGGTCTCCACGGTTTCGTAGGGAACAGTACTCCGTTATACCCTAACTCTCCGACACCCAGCAACCCATCAATCGACAGCTCACCTTCCATCAATCAATCTTTATGGTATTTCTGTGACCTTCACAATACCCTTGATGCCTAGAAACAAATCTCACATTCACTATTAACGAGTTCTTCTCCCCTCATTCGGCTCCGCTTATGGCGGTTTAAAACGCATGGCCCCAGCTCCTTCCTTTACGCTCGAATCCTCGCTCGACAAGACATCTTCAACACCAAGTTCAACACCAAATTCAACACAAAGGTAGATACTACCCATCTTACTAGTTGCGTGTCCCGTCTGTGTCTTTTCTGAGCTTGGCGGGCAGCGGCAACCTTAAACCTTTGCATACACCAACTACATTCTTGCTCTGCATTCTACCTCTGCCGCCGTTGAGTACAGAACTATATTCTCATGTCTTTCAGAATCACTCGCTCTGCAGCGAGGCTCGCAGCAGATAATACAGCTGCAGCTACTGCAGCTCCTACCCCAACTGCCGTTCAGCCCTCACCGAAATCAAGGAAACGCAAATCCGCAGCACATCGTGATCCAAGCCCGGACGATTCGCCTGAAACCACCAAAGTATCCTCGACTAGGCGTACCAAGAGGCAGAAGGTGGCAGCGCCAGAGCCATCATCGCCAGCCGGTCCCAAACCCCGTCAACGAGCGGGCAAACAGTCAGCTACTATGGCGAAACCAGGGTAAGAAGAGCCATCTCCCTTTGAGCATACTAACATACTAACATCCATTCAGGTCATCTTCAGGTTTGCCGGTCAATAAAGATAATCTTACACCGGCAGCAGATACATCGAGGCGAAAGTCAAGTCGTGGCAAGAGGAACGCCCAAGGTCTTAACTTGTCATCCTTATAGTTCATACACAGCACTAATATGGTTTTAGAACCAGAACCATCATCACTCCCTACCACATCCTCTACCCGGCGATCGAAGAAAGTATCTGCAAAGAAGAATGAAGATGTCGCTATGAAGAACGCCGATGGAGCATCAAAAAGCAATTCGTTGCCTTCTACTGAGGGAGAGCTAGCTGAGAATCTTAGTGATGAGGATGACGATGGGGAAACCGGTCGGGCATACGACGAGGACGATGAAGACGGAGATGACCCGTTTCGAGGCAGCTTTCTTGGTCATGGTGGACCATCTGCTGGTATCTCGAGTACGCTACGTGCACTGAGTGGTATGGTTTCCGGGCTTTCTGCACGGCTACGTGAAATTCTAGTGAACCTGAAGCAGAAGGAAGACCCTTCTGTTCAGTTGATTGCGCTGCAAGAGCTCTCGGAAATTCTGTTAGTCTCGACCGAGGATAACCTATCCGGCCACTTCTCACCGGAGCCGTTCGTAAAAGAGCTTGTCGAGCTCATGAAGCCACCTAGTGAAGAAGAAGAGGGGAACCCAGAAATGATGCTGCTGGCATGTCGTTGTGTGGCTAATCTCATGGAAGCAATGCCTCCATCCACAGCCAACGTCGTGTACGGAGGCGCAGTGCCAGTCTTATGCCAGAAGCTCCTCAGAATCGATTTCATCGACCTTGCCGAGCAAGCCTTGAGTGTAAGTAATGTTCGAACACAGATAGACCTTCCAATCGCTGACATATGCATAGACACTGGAGAAGATATCCGTCGAGTTTCCATCATCTGTCGTCCGTGATGGAGGTCTCTCTGCGTGTCTTCAATACCTTGACTTTTTTGCTACTAGTACTCAAAGAACAGCTGTAACAACAGCAGCAAATTGTTGCCGGAACATACCTCAAGAATCCTTTCCCGTTGTGCGGGATGTGATGCCTATTCTTCTTGACGTGCTTACGAAGAGTGACCAAAAGGTGGTAGAGCAAGGCTCATTGTGCGTTTCACGTATAGTAGAAAGCTTCAAGTACCAACAAGACAAACTGGAGGAGCTTGTCAGCACCGACTTGCTGAAAGCAATACGCCGTCTTCTATTGCCGGGCGCAACAAACCTTATTGGGCCAAACATCCATACTCAGTTTCTCCGAGTCCTTTCTATTACTGCTCGTGCAAGTCCTAGGCTGTCTGCCGAGCTCTTCAAGATGGATATCGTCGACACCCTTTACCAGATACTCACCGGTGTATCGCCACCAAGCGGCTCCGAGGACGTGGCTGCGAAAATCGATAGCGTAATTATCATGCAAGCCTTAATCCATCGACCCAGAGAGCAAGTGTATGAGACACTAAATGTCATATGCGAATTGCTCCCGGGAGTCCAGACCGATAGCCTATCCTTGCGGAACGAGTTATATGATGGAGGATTTGCAGGAGATGACCTGATTTCTATGTCTGATTCGAAGTCTAAGACATCACCCAACGCTAAGAGAATCGAGTTACTCAAGGGTTGTAAGGAAGAGCTAAGGCGCTTTGCCATTGTGCTCCTCCCTACTCTTACGGACGCTTATTCAAGTACGGTCAACCTCAGTGTCCGACAGAAAGTCCTGACGGCTCAGCTAAAGATGCTGTCAAACTTTGATACGTCAATACTTGAAGAAGCTTTGAAGACAGTCCCCTATGCGTCATACCTTGCATCGATACTTTCTCAGCAGGACCATCCGACATTGGTAACTCTTGCCTTACAAGCCGCTGAACTATTGCTGGTTCGACTGGAATCAATATACAGATACCAATTCTATCGAGAAGGGGTAATGGCAGAGATTATGAAGCTTGCCAATCAGCCATTGAAGAGTAATGAGAACAAGCCAAAGGCTATTAAATCAGATCCTGACGCCGAGCCATCCAAATTAGCAGGTTCCGGCAAAAAGAAAGGCATCCCCGAGTCGCTTAATGAGAAGACTTCTGGGGAGGAGCCTTCTGATGATGATGATGATGACGACCCAGATGACGATGAGGATGATGATGAAGACGATCAGGCCCATGACGTTCACGATGACATGTCTCCGTCGCCGTCTGAATCTTCATCGTCTGACCAGAATTACCCGATGCCGCCCCTTGCTAATACCCTCGAGGATTACATCACAGTTCGCGCCAAGAGATTTCTAGAAGCGCATGAGACTGCGAAAGGAGGTGAAATGCGCGACAAAGCGAACGCAATTTTGAGTGAACTTCAAACTCTTGCGAAGGATATCGAAAAGTGCTATCTAGGTGGCGGGAATGGTAATGGCTCAAGACTTTTCATGCGTCTTTCAAAGCACTTCTATGGGGACGCGCTCGAGAGCATCACAAGTTCAGAGTTATTGAATTCGGAAATAGTGCGCGTCTTGCTTGATGTTTTCAGTAACGAAGATGGTGAGTTTGACATGTATTGCCCTCGAGCATTCGCTAACCAAAATTACAGAGATTCTGAGGGCAAAGGCAAGGACAGCGTTCCTAGAGGTCTTCATGACCGTACCGACTCAGGCCAAACCAAAGAATCAGGGCACGACTGCTACACCAACACCTTTTAGTGTGATTGTGCATAAGCTTCAAGACCTTCTAAGTCGCGCGGAACATTTTGAAGTTATGACTGTCCATCACAACGCTCTGGACAGCAACCGTAGCAGCGCCGCCTCGATGCTTTCGAAGCAGCTTCGTCTAAAGCTCGTTGCTGATGATGATTCTGACATGCCAAGACCCTACCGGAACGTCATGATCTCGATACATGCTATTGCAACTTTCAAGGCTTTGGATGACTACCTTCGCCCACGTATTAGTCTCTCTGAGCGTCCTCGTGGTGCAAGGCACCGGGAAGGAGTTTCAAACGCTCTGGCAGCGTTCGCCGCGGCGGCTGGGATCCCGAATCCTCACCATAGATTTGCTGAGCGGGTAGGACCAATTGTTGGAGATACACCCGCATTGCCAACGCCTACGAGCACCGCCTCCACGGGTCGAGCGACAAGAAAAGCCGCCAAAGCGAAGAACACTTCGGCTGTGCCGGACGGTACTGCGGTCAAGGACAAGGACAAGGACAAAAACACAGCTCCACGTCGATCAAGCCGTAGGCATCAGCCTACGACACAGACCGCTTCCGATACGCCAGAGGGCGCTCCTGGCCGAGTCCAGAGTCCCCTCGAATGTGCAGACGAGAGGCAACTCACCGACGACGACGACATCGATGACAGCAACGCTCTGGATGCGATAGTTGATGATTTAGAAGATGAGATGGAAGGCGGTCCGCTACCTGACCCTACTGCTGTAAATATGGAAGTTGCTGCGACTGGAAAGGTTACCGCTCGAAAAGAAGATGGAACTCGCGTTTCTACTCCATCTCAATCCACTGTTGCCTCTTTAAATGCCACACCTTCGTCGCGTACTCGAGAGCTCTTAGCTGCTGGTCTCGATCCTTCTGCGGCTGGCCGAGCTATGTCCTATGCCGCGGCTATTCAAGCGGTTCCACAAGACTGGCACATTGAATTCAGCATCGACGATCAACCCATACGTAGTGGAACAACCATATACAGGGCCGTTCACTACAACAAATCACACCCATCCGAACTTAGTTCCCGGAACGTATGGTCTGCTACTCATGCTGTCAAGTTCAAGCGCGTGCAGGGACCAGCGCCTCCTGAACCATCTTCCTTGACGTCGCCTTCTAGGACTACGTCAGATTCAGCTTCTTCGGTTATGCCGGGCTCTCTCCATGAACACCCCGCAACATCGACAATCTTACGCCTGCTCAATATTCTCCATGAATTGAACGCCAACTTAGACGATGTCATAGACGAAAGCAACGAAAATATCAAGTTGAACGCAGAACCACTCGCTCAATTCGTCAACACTAAGCTTACTGCGAAGCTCAATCGACAGCTGGAGGAGCCGCTAATAGTGGCTAGCAATTGCCTTCCAAGCTGGAGCGAGGACCTTCCGCGCCTGTATCCGTTCTTATTCCCCTTTGAGACTCGACATTTGTTCCTTCAATCTACTTCATTTGGGTATTCCCGGTCCATGACGAGATGGCAAAACGCTCAATCTGTGGATGACAATCGACGCGACCGGCATCGTGATGACCGGCCCTTTATAGGTAGATTGCAGCGCCAAAAGGTTCGAATTTCCCGGACAAGGATCCTTGAATCGGCCGTTAAAGTAATGGAAATGTACGGCGCCTCACCTAGCGTATTGGAGGTCGAGTACTTTGAAGAAGTCGGGACAGGCTTAGGCCCTACCCTAGAGTTCTATTCCACAGTGTCCAAGGAGTTTTCGAAGAAGAAAGTGAAGCTTTGGAGAGAAAGCGAATCGGTTGAGAAAGACGAGTATGCCTTTGGGAAGCTTGGTTTATTCCCAGCCCCAATGAGCACGGAACAAGCAGAGGGCGAGAGTGGTAAGAAGATATTGCACCTCTTCAAAATGCTTGGCAAATTTATTGCAAGATCTATGCTAGACTCGAGGATAATTGACGTCTCTCTTAATCCGACATTCTTCCGAGTTGGCCACCACCCAAGCACGGTACCCCTAGTCCTTGGCGCTGTCAAGACTGTTGACGGTCAGCTTGCGAAATCTCTGAAGTTGGTGAAGCAGTTTGCCAACGAGAAGAACAAAATAGATGAGAACCCTCAGCTGTCTGCTACCAAAAAATCTCTCGCCATCCAAGAGATAGCGATACGTGGTGTTCGGATCGAGGATCTATCGTTGGATTTCACGCTTCCAGGTTACCCGGCTATAGAATTGATCAAGCATGGTGGCAACATTCAGGTCACGATCGACAACGTCTCTTCCTACGTGGAGAAAGTCATCGACATGACTCTTGGCAGTGGAGTCCAGAGACAGGTCGATTCTTTCAGAGCAGGTTTCTCACAAGTTTTTCCGTATCCATCTTTAAGGGCTTTCACGCCTAGCGAGTTGGTGATGCTTTTTGGGCGTGTCGAAGAGGACTGGTCAATTGAGAGTAAGTTTTTACTATGATAATTCGAGTATACCGTTTTGCTAATACTGCTTTGAAGCCCTCATCGATTCCATCAAGGCGGATCATGGCTATAACATGGACAGTGACAGCGTTCGGAACCTGCTAGAGACCATGAGTGAGCTGTCTCCAACCCAAAGACGCGACTTTCTCCAATTCGTAACTGGTAGCCCTAAACTGCCGATTGGTGGTAAGTTCACATCCGTGCACTTGAAAGGGATTTGATAGCTGATGTCGCATACATAGGTTTCAAGAGCCTTACCCCCATGTTTACTGTCGTCTGCAAGCCCAGCGAGCCACCCTACACCTCCGACGACTTTTTGCTTTCCGTAATGACCTGCGCCAATTATGTGAAGCTCCCTGATTACTCAACAAAAGACATGTTGCGAAAGAGATTGTTGACTGCTATTGAGGAAGGTCAGGGGGCGTTCCATCTATCGTAAGCCAAGAGCGGCCAAGACGCGATTTCGAACACCTTCGTCACCACGAATATGTCAGTCAAAGGCGCAAAAGCCTGAGACCCACCTAAGTAATAGCCAATGGTCGAAAAGCCATATGCTGGTGCTCTGCAGCTTATCTACATCAATTCTAATCTCCTACCACTAGATTGTATGGCATTTTGCTTGGTCTATCCGGTACATGGAAGGCAGTGCATCAGAGGAGTAATCGGGGGGTGTTGGTATCTATGAGATATGGCAAGATGGGCGCTTCAAAGATTCAGAGATATCCCATTACCGAAGTCAAGTCAAATCAAATCATAGACATGTAGCTGTTTACCTCAAAAAATGACTTGGATCGGTCTTACAGCTTCAAAGGGTGTAATATCATTGAGTAGATTTTACAATGCCAAGAATGTAGATGAGGTGCAGTTCAGAAGTCAATTTGTTGCTCGTCGATACCCTTGGCCTCTCACAGGGTATCTAGCAGCATGAACCACCTAGTTGTGTCTGTAATCTGTACTGCTATATTAATTTAGTCCTCCCTTTGGCTCAAAACCCCGTTTTCTCCCAATCAGGAATAAACTTCCTCGAACAGAATTCTTCCGAGCGGAACCTCCGACGCCCAGCCGGAACAGTCAGCTCCAAGAACAAGGCCTCCACCTCTTCGCTACTCCTCCGCCAACGCGCAACCACCTTCCACTACTTCTCCGTATCCCAGCCAAGATGTCTGGAACCCAGGAGCTCACGTACTCGGACGTCTCGTCACATAGCTCGAAGAAGGTGCGCGTGTGCTTCGCCCGAGGGCGATGGAGCTGGGTACTGATTGGGGCGTCGGGGTTATAGGATCTTTACCTCGTTGTTCACGATAAGGTGTATAATGCGACAAGTTTCGTGGATGAGCATCCGTATGTGCGCCTTTCGTGGGCCCTCTGTTCAAGGCCTTCATACTACGAATCATAATCTCTACACCGCATGTTTCACTACCTCCCTCCGATCCTAGCTTCCGCGCCCCATGCATGCCAATACCCTTCCCCCCAAAACCTTCCCTGCCTCGTAGCCTATAACTGACGCCCTGTCTCCCTAATCAACAGCGGTGGTGAAGAAGTCCTCCTCGACGTCGGCGGCCAAGATGCAACCGAAGCCTTCGAAGACGTCGGCCACAGCGACGAAGCACGCGAGATCTTGGATGGGCTACTGGTTGGGGATTTGAAAAGAATGGTATAACCCCCATATCCTCCCATCCGCCCCCTTCCATACCCCCTAACCCCCACCCCTTTCCGCTCCTCGGACTTCAGTCCCAATTCTCATCGCCCTCCCTTCACGGTGACCTCAATCGCCTATCACACTCCAAAAGCGCATCCAGAACCGTTGCTAAAATCTTCCACCTAGGCCGGCGACCCAGCACCAAAAACCGTCCCGCCAACATCGTCTACAAGTACGAGCTCAACCACGGATGGAGCGGGAATGGGCGTCATGTTCTATGCGGTTCTGCTCGTGGGTGCTGGGGTAGCGTTTGCGGGGTGGAAGTATCTGCAGGCGCGGAGTGAGGCGAAGTAGATTGTTTTGGAGGCGTGCGTGGGGTGTGGTGTGAGGGAGGCGGTAAGGGGTAGAAGGGGTGCAACAGGAGATTGGGCGAGGGGGTTCGAGAATAGTTTCAAATGCTGCTTTGATAGGTGATGGGTGTGTAGGACATATAGACAGGTAAGGTACAGGGCTTTTAACAAAAGGTTTGAGAAGCGATAGATTGCAGTTTCGATGTAGAGATTCATTTCAACAGAATTTCAACAAATTCCTCTAGCCGTGTTTTGCGCAGTTGGAGAGAGTCTATCTCATGTCACCGCCCCAGCTTTTTTTTTTAAACTTTCTTCTCTCCTCCCATGCATTTCCTAGAACACCGCAAGCTCCCCCTCTCCCCCCTTCCTCTTCCTTTTGTTCATCGAAAACATATATCCTCACCCTACTCCCCTCCCCCCCCGGGGGAACTTCTCTTCGCGCCCCACTTTTCTCTATCCCTCAGCTCAAAAATCTCAAACCCAGTAATCCGATTACCCCCCTCCCTCTTCCTCATCCTCATCCTTATATAACCACATCACATTACACTCCTCCTCCTCCTAATAACCCACTTTATCAAATTACCCCTAACCCTCTTTTCTTACAAACAGAACACAAACCGCGAGGTCATTGGAGGGGTTTGTAATAGCTGTATGGCGTTTAAAATGGATGAGGATACTTAGGGGTAAGGGTGGTAGGGGAGTGAGGAGGGGTGGGGAAGTTGTGTGGGGATAGGGGTGAGTGAGTGAGTGGGTGGGTGGTGGGTGGGTGAGTGGGTGGTGGGTTGTTTATTTGGGTCGGGGTGAAAGGGTAGGGGAGTCGGATGGGTGGTGAAGAGGCGAGTGGTTGAAGGGGATAGGGGTTGGGTCTGAGGCTTGGTGTGGGGGTTGGGGGAGAGCTTTGGGTTTCGTAGACTTTGGAGGTTTTTTTCAGTTGTTGGCGATTTTCTTGGATATTCAATTTACCACAGCTTTTTTTCCCACTGGCAAAGGGGTGCGGCTATTTTATCTAATCGAGATCATTGACATTATTGGGGAGTTTCCTGGTATTTTGAATATGAAATAGTTAGTACGGAGGTTATGTACTCGTGGAAGGATTAGATAAAACATTTATGGTTCTACATAATCTGGCAATTACAGTACGATCCCTTTTCCCAACCCCCGTTTTTCCCCCGTCGTCCCATCCATGCACAAACAGCTACATAGCAAAATTTCAGGCTATCGGGTATATGTACCTTTCAAAGGAATCTGATTCCCAATTCTCACAGGCCAGCTGCGGGACCCACCTGTACGTGATGTTGGCTGCGAACCTCCTCTTACTAGTTACTGCCAATAGAAGAGCCAAGAGATCCCATCATCATCATCGTTAATAACGCGAAGGAGTTAACTGGGTCCTTTTCGCCGCGTTGACAACAAAAAAAGAAGCGTGCATATGTTCGAGATTCACATGCTCGAGGCGATTTAATTATTTATATTACGATAACGAGTCTTTCTCTTTCCTACTGTACGACTTACAATCACTATTATTTTTCTCCATCTCTACGAATCGATTTCACTCTCTTTCCTTTTTTTCCCTTAAAATACAACGCAATCGAATATTAATCTCATGACCGAAAAGTGCTCTAAAGAAGAACGAATCGGTAATAGACTTGTATACGTACTCGAGTATAACGTTCCTGTTCTAGAACCAACTCGCATTTATACTCCACAAACAAAGTATGAGAAACACATCCACTTCTTCGACTTCAATCGACCGTGCGTTAAGACATTGAGTTATGTTAAGAGGAAATTTGAGACAGGCCCGTTTTATTCAGGTCAGCATAATCGTTCTTTCCTCCCCTCTTGTTTTACGATGAATCGTTGAAATTTTTGGTTATGTATACGGAAATATCACGTAGATTGGAGCCTGATCACAGTCACGATTTGTTTTTTTTGGTTCTACAAATGTACCTAATCGGATATAACCGCGATGTCGAGTGGAGGGCTTCTGCAAGAGGATAAAAGCCTCCCGCCGAGTAGGAATCATACACATAGAAAACACCACGGATTTACAACATACCCATATCTGGACCAATTCCTACCTATACTCCCAGACCATCAAGCTGCGGTAAGATACAGATTGGGAAATCAGTAGATTGAGCTTGTCGTGCATAGGTATGTACGAATGGAATAGCAAAAATTGCCTACGGAGTAATCATCTGTAAGAATCCCCTTTTCGAACGTGCCTGAAACCCTCAGACCCCGGATTTCCCTCAATGAGTTGACGCCAGACGCTCTTACTCCACGCATCGATCAGAACCCCTCACCATCTCCCTACAACCCCCCTCCCAAACCCGCTCACCTATAAAAATCATCCGGGCCCCCCGCCGCGTGCTGCGCTTGTTCCGGCGCCCTATACGGCTGATAACCTCCCTGCGGTGACCCTGAATTAAGCACCGGATACGGACTCTGTAAGTTGGGACTAGGCACTGGCGGGGGCTGGTGCGCCGGTTGTTGTTGCGTTGGGTATGGGGGCTGTGGTGCTTGGTAGGGTTGCTGTTGCTGTTGCTGAGCTGGTTGTGGGGCAGGGGGGGCTTGGCTAGGCGGTTGGTGGTGGGCGGGCGGGCCTTGGCTGAAAGGCTGTTGGCCGCCGTGATAGGGTTGGCTAGGTTCATCGGAGGGGGAGTAGACGGAGGGGGAGTACTCGTTTGGTTGCTGGTGTTGCGTAAGAGGTTGTTGGCCTGTGGGAGGTGGGAGATAAGATTGCGGACGGCCGTCTGTGGGGCTGGTATAGGTGCCTAGTTCTTGGGGGTTATCGTAGGTTGATATTGGGCGGTGGTGGAACGGGTCTGAGGATGGTTGAGGGGGTGGGTTTCCCGAGGTGGTACGGTTGCGAGGATCGTTGGGAGAGTATTGGGATTGTTGTGGCTGCGAGGCGCTGGATGGGTTGGTGTAGGTGAAGGGAAGGGGCCCGTTTTGGGGTGGGTTTTGAGGTTGAGGTGTACGTGAGTCTGCGTTTTTTTTTAATTAGAGATAGTACAAGAGAATCGCGAGAGTCCAGCTGACCTTGCGGACCTTGTGGGTAATAACGGCCGGGACCTTGCTGAGCGGGTGGTCCTTGCGGTGCATATCCGCCCGGAGGGTGTCCGTATTGTGGCTGCCCTGGGCGCCCATACTGGGACTGTGCCGGCTGAGACATTGACGCCTCCAGTAGAGATTCGTAGTCTCTTCGAGCTTTAATGAATTTCTCATTCAATTGGGTGAAGTCATCTTCATCGAGGTGTTAGCGCTGCATGTGACTGAACTTCTTAGATGCTCACCCTTCTTTTGCGAGTATTTCCCAATTAACTCGATGAGCTTAGGTCGTATGGCTAGCGTTGAATGATAAAGCGTTGTAATCTCTTCATTATCCCTTACGTTCAATTCCGAGCTGCTGGTGCTTAGCAACGTCAAGAGCTTTTCCACGTTTTTGATCTCTGCGAAAACTTCGGCTTCCATGTGTGCCTCTCGTTGCAGATCGTCTTGTGTGGGATCCGATAGTTTTTCAACATAGTTTAGTGGAAAGATTCCTGTTTGCCCTTTGAGCGAGCCCTTCCACCAATCCTTGTAGACAGATTCCAGAACCGCAATTATATCCCCCTTACGAAACTGCAATTCTCCAGGTTCGGAAGGTTGAAAATCAAAGAGCGCTCGAACTCGGGAAACCGTGGCTGCCGTGGTTCCTGATGATACAGGCACTGAAGGCGCTGCTTGCTGTTGGATGGCAGCTCCAGATGACGATCCTGCTTGACTTGACTTCTTTGCCGCCGACTGTGCTTGTGATGCTTTATCCTTTACCGAAAGTGCTAGAGCCATTTGCAATTCCTCTTCCTCCTTTTGCCTGTCAACGTCGGTTATCTGGCGCTTGGTTGGCTTGGACGGTGGATGCAAATTTGGATCTAGTGCCTAGTAAGCAAGAATGGCGGTGTAATGTGATGCTTGAAGGACATACTCTGACTCTTCAGCTTCGAATACGCTTGGTCCATTATCCCTAGATCAGGATCTTTTGAGAACATCTCTGTCCATTCTCCCATGCGCTCCAATATCTTGGTCTTGACTTGTTGATGAGTGTTCTAATCCTAGTCAGTAATTTGCTTCACACATTTCTTATACAACCAGGCCTTGGTATACCCTATCGTTCGCCAGCCGTAGCATCGCGTCCGTGAAGCTTCTCGAGGCCAGTTCCCTATGCATCTTAGGACCACAATTTTGAGAGAGCGCATTTGCAAGCTAGTCCCAAGCAGTCAGCTTCAACGGACGAGAGCCTTGTAGTCACCACCTTACTTCTAGTGTATAAAGTTGCACGTTCGCGTTTCGGTGAGCAAGGCGCTTGATCATCGATACCACCGCATCTTTAGCTCTATAAACACAACAGTGCTTAGTCCAAAATGTATAGATGTAAGCATGTGGACCTCAGCATACCCTGAATCTTCTGCTCCGACTCGATCACAGACATCCTGTCTGTTTTTAGCATATCCCACCGAAGCCTTCACGTTTCTGGAGGCAATACCAGTATATATTCCCAGTTCTCCGACGTAAGATTCTCATCGGTTGCCTTGGCTATAATACTGTAAGCTATTGCGCGGATATGTAATGGGAAGTTTTGCTGACCGATGGCATCGTCGAAGGCATTCTGTTGAGCGCGAAACATGACCGGTGTAACCTGAAAGCTTCAGGTTTGAGCTCTTATGGTTTTGTTGGAAGAACGTTTGTGGAGAGATCTACTTGCTCTTCCTGCGATGGGGAGTGCTTGGCATTATGAAGCTCAGAGCCGGTGCGCCTCAGCCACATCAGTTAGCCTAGAAAGAGCGAAGCTTGCGTCATCACATTTGTGCCTTCACCACCTCTAATTTCACTGTAGGAAACGCGAGGGACGCTGCCAGATAAGATGGTAAGTTTTTATTCAATGGATCATAAGATACCCATAAATGCTGTTGGTCATCTCTTTTGGGAGACTCCTATCTAAAACTTGTTCCGTAGCATGTATGCCAGTGCAAGACTTCATGACCCATGACTTCAATATCTGGAGACCCAAATCGTATATATCTCCCTCAACTCCCTCATCAAAGGAAAATAAAAAACATGGTTGCACACGAGCTGATGCAGCGAAGAAGCTTGAAGCTCAGAGTCTATCGCATAACCTATTCAGGTCCAGCAATTGCGCCTGAAGGATACAGATCGATAATGTAGATCGTCATGGAGTTGCTGCAGTTGGGGTTCGGAGGGCAAACGCCTCGAAGGTTTGGAATGCTATGCGATACATCGACGAATACAGATTTGCCGTATTGCCTCGATTTTGCAAATTCGATGACATGGCAGGAAATGGCTTTGAGTATCGTGGTCGAAAGCCTGGAATCCGTTACACTAAATCCATCTGAGACACTGGGAACCGTACATCTGGAGACGGCCTTGTTGGCGCTAGGTGCTACACGTAATAACGACATAAGTGTTGAGTCTAAGAACCTTTTTGTGCTCGCTCCTGTGCACGGTTGTTTCGAGCCGATTTCACCAGTGGAGCTAGATTGATAAGTGGCTCTGCCGTCTGCATGAATTGGTGCTGGCATTTTGTTAACAAAGGTCATCCCCATAATCAGCAAGCTCCAACATACCCTTAACAAGTCATGGGCCGATGCTCGTTTCTCAGGATCAACCTTGAGGGCGAAATTCAAGAAGTCTTTGAAGACCGGAGATAATTCATGCTCCTCTTTGATCTTTGGTGTTCCGTTGGTAGCAATCAAGTAAAGAGCACGCAGCGGCGACTCTGTGAGGTATGGAGGTTCGCCTTCGATCATCTCTATGGCCATGATCCCCAGACTCCATATGTCAACCTTACGGCCATATTCTTTTCTCGTCACAACTTCCGGCGCCATCCAATAGGGCGTCCCGACCATTGTAGTACGCTTGTTCTGCGATTCATTGATTTGAGCGCAGAAACCAAAATCGGCTAGATGATGTCAGCTCTGCCACGCTCCGAGACTGCTACAAGACATACTCAATTTGATGTTTCCGTCCATCGCAAGCAGAATGTTGTCGGATTTGATATCGCGATGAATGACCCCTTTTGAGTGCAGGTGTTGCAGTCCGTTCAGGGTCTATAGAGATTTGTCTCGCATAAGCTTCTTTGATTCCACAGTTGCAGAGTCAAGCTTTGTCATACCTCTCTGCAAACTGCAGCAATCTGCCCCTCGCTCATCATATTGAATGTAACCACATCTGTCAAGCTCCCACCTTCCATATACTCCATAATAACCCACAAGTCTCCTTGTCGAAGGTAGCTATCCATGAAGTTCACAATATTCTTGTGTTTGCTGTCCTTCATCACTAAGATCTCATTGATGATCAAATCCTTTTTCGGTTGCTGCTCAAGGTTCATTTGCTTGATTGCTACGCATCGGTTTGTACCGACTTCATTGGCAGTATAAACGCCTCCCGACGCGCCCTGACCGATCTTGTTGAGGTTCCTATATTTCTTCATTGGATCCCCGGTACTACATATTGCGTTCAGCCGCGCCACGATGTCAATCCCCGTGGATCGCTTTGGTTGGCGTCTTGGGGTAGGTGCTCCTGCGCGTGGCTGAACGGCTGGAGCAGGGACATTCTGGGGATCAGGAGAAGCGCTGAATGGTTGCTGCGGGGGGGCTGGAGAAATCTGCTGCGTCGATGCCTGTTGTTGACTACGACTTCGCTCAAGTTGCTTGTGCGCGAGTGCTTGCTGAGCTGCGGCGGCGGCATGTTCCTGTGGATGTTGGTATGGTAGGGGGCTACCACTCCCAGCTGGAGTAGTGCGTGAATATGGAATAGGTGCATTTGCCTGAGACTTGGAAACTTGACGCTGGAGACCTTGATCGCGATTCCACTCATCATTGGCGTTGGATTGCGACCGACTCCTGCTCACGGATTCTTCGCTTGGCCGGCCGTATCCGATCGATGGTTCTTTGTTTACGTTAGGTGGCTGTGGTGCGACTCGAACGGGCAGAAACGTGGTTGCTGGGGGTGCCCCTGGAGGTCGAGGCGCAGGGCGGCCGGGAACCAGGGCAGGCTGATTTGGAGATGGTGCATTCGATCCAGCATTGTTTGGGGTCGGTACGCTCCGCGGAATTGGCGGGGGCGCGCGTGGATTCTCAAAGCTTCCTTCGGCGTTTTGAGGGAAACGCGGGCTTGCTGGAGGGCTATTGATGGTCGATAGATGCTGATTGGAAGAAGTGGGCATCAGTAGGCTTAACGAGGATGGTGCCGATGCAGACGCTCTTGCGTGATCAAACTTGCGATAAATTTCGTCCTCCCCCTTGCCTTCTGCATTTTCTTCGACAAAGGTCATGATGTCAACAATCGCCTGAGGATTCTGCTTCTGCTCATCCTTTGATATACCGCTTTCCTGAAGCATTCGTTGCCATTCCCTGGGCAGTCCCTATTTATAGTCAGTACCGTTTCAACGTTTCAATACCCTGTCAAACTCGACTGCACACATGCACGGACTATCAGACGTTTAACCAGAATGCAGATGTTGGATAGCCAAAAGCAAGCTCGGAACAGGTATTTACTCTTACGCACCGTAAATTGGCCCGTGACATTGTCAAAGCCCACATGGGTAACGTGCACTGGATTTTCAGGATGGGAAATCTTGACGGTACGTGGCGAGCCCAGGACGCTGTTCATGAAGCTCGAAAAGCCACTTTTCTTCTTCCATGGCGCCGAATTCCTCCCTCCACTCGCTTCATCCGAGTATCTCTTCGGTGTCGTCAATCCAGTATCAGAGCGAGGCGGTGTGACGTCCCCCGATCGATCACCTACCGAGAAGCTCGCCGACTGTCTCAGAGCCGGGCTCGTCATTCTCGTGTCTGGACTCGTGTGCGACAACGGAGGCGGCCCAGGACGTCGCGAAGAATTTTGATAACCCGAAGATTTGCTGGAACTGATCTTTGACAAACCACCTAGAGTGTCGTGGGCGGCGCCGTTCAATTCATCCGAGCTTTTTTCATCCCATGATTGGCGCGAAGTATAGGAATACCCATCCGTGGCTTGCTCTGGCGGGGTGTGTGCGCCTGTTCTTGTGGAGGCCAGATTTGGGGAGCGGTTGAAAGAAATGTCGGCTGCAATGAGAGGGGGTTGGTGGTTGTGATCGCGACCGTTGACGCCGTTGGATGGGGATTGCTGTGGGATGGATGGTTGTCTTCGCAATTGCGTCATCACGTTGTTTTGGCTCATTCTGGTATTGAATGCAGCATTATTTGGCGGAGGCTGTTTGGTGAGCTTCGATGAACGATGCTCGCGGTGCTCGCGGTGCTCTTCGTCCCTCATCTTGTTTCGACTTAGCGCGCGGATGTTTTGTGTTCCTAGTCAACCAATGGAATCTGCGGGTTGCAGCTGGGTCCCACTATGTGCTTTGACAGAAGACGATGGCACTTGTCCTCGCCCGTCCAGACTATCACCGTTCTATCTATTCGAACAGCTTGGTGGTGGAAAGATCTTTGGTGCTTTTCTTTTCTATTTTAACAATGTGCTAAAGGATTGCCAGCACCGTCGCCGATGATCTTTAGACAGGCGAGGCCTCTAACGGTCGCTGGAGCTACCTTAGTGGAGTACTGTGGTAGGTAAGGTACTTATCTGTCCATCTATGGCGCAGGGATGTACAGAGAATGCGGTGATCGGCCAATCTGCTAAGATACTTACTGGAACCCACGTATCCGGTCGGTCGGAATCCCAAACGGAGATATCATCATGGTTGATCGTTCAGGCAGCAGGAGTTGAAAGAAAGGATATGAGGTTGCGACTGTTCCGATTCGCTTCTCGCTGGATGTATGATTTTTTACGGGATGAGATGCATGTGTCACTTGATATCTCGACGCATGGCTTTTGCTCGGATGGATACGAGTACCGTGAGGGCATTTACTGTTGCTTTGACGGTCGTCGTAGCTGCTGAATGAATCCTTTGTTACTCTACTACGGAGGAGTACTTGTTCGATGTGCTGAATACTCCAGATGCAGTTCATGTCATGTGGATTCAGCTTTGGAAGGATCACATACAGTCCTCCACAATCCACGATAACTTCTACTCCACATGCGCCTTTCTTCTTTACATCGCCTACCGTGCGCTTTACTTCTTCGTCTAAAGCAGCAACTCTATGCCATTCACTCTGCAGTCCGGAGTAAGACACAGCAATACCTTGACGTTGTAAACGAGACTTTTGTCATATAGCGCAATTTGTCAGCATGCTGTCCAATCTAAGGTACCAAGGTAGCACGGTTAGTGGTAACAATAATGGATATACCGACTGTACTGTAGTTCTGTATCTGGCATGGTGAAGAGGTCCATACCTTAATCGTGCCACGCAATCACCTACTAAAGTAGGTGCTGGCCACCCAAATGACGTACACCCCCCAAATGACGTTTTTTACCCCAACAGGTCTACAACCTCTTCTACTGAAGCCCCATCCTCGTATTC